>ERZ772870.1313-NODE-1313-length-18596-cov-9.359581_pt1 | contig 18596 bp, 16 predicted proteins | sample MGYA00511376_ERZ772870 | MGnify/ENA primary metagenome ERZ772870 (study PRJEB29015, sample SAMEA2737719) | human gut metagenome | biome: human gut; feature: human-associated habitat; material: faeces | place: China | collected 2012 ... | reverse complement strand
AAAGACACTCTTTGAGGTACCTGAAGTCTGATCAGCGATTATTCTCTCCATGTACTCAAGGTATAAAGTTTATCACATTTAAAAATACAGACGTTTTTTAAAGATTGAGAGTTACCTGTTGATAATAAGGTATCGGGTAACTCTCATTATGACAGAGCGCTTTCAAAAACAGGGCTACGAAATGGCGAGCATCCAGACGTATATTAAGAAAGCCCCATCAACATCTATTAAATTTATCACTGCGCCCAGTCAGGTTTATTTAAGATATGATCCTGCCAGTCAATCACTTCTGATTCTTTCACTGCGATATGACGCACAGAGATACGTTCACCATGCATTGCCGCTTTCGAACCAGTAAGTAGCGGATGCCACGCAGGTAAACCTTTACCTTCCGCCAGCAAACGATAAGCGCAGGTCATTGGCAGCCATTCGAATGTTGGCAGATTTTCACGGGTTAATTTAATGCAGTCAGGTTCAAACTCGAAACGACGTTCGTAGTTCCGACATTGACAGGTTTTAATATTGAGCTGGCGACAGGCGACGTTAGTAAAGTAGATTTCGTCGGTGTCTTCATCCATCAGTTTATGCAGGCAACACTGACCGCAACCATCACACAACGACTCCCATTCCGCATCGCTCATTTCGTCCAGGGTTTTACTTTGCCAGAAAGGTACATCGCTCATCAGGTGTTCCGCCATTACGTTAAAACGCACCTTATAACCAGTCTGGCACAGCGATGCAAGTTTTGCCGCCGCTTTCAGGCGGCAAAAAGTATTACAAAACGCGAGTTGTCAAAGAATGCCCATCGAAAGTGACTGTCAGCTCATCACCGCTTTGCAACGGGCCGACACCATCAGGCGTGCCTGTCAGCACAACGTCACCGGCCTTGAGGGTAAAAAACTTGCTCATATAAGCGATCAGCGGAACGATTTTATGGATCATGTCCGCAGTCGTACCTTGCTGGCGTTGCTCGCCGTTTACGCTCAGGCCCAGCGTTGTATTTTGTGGGTCGCCGGTGAATTCCGCCGCGGGAATAAACCCGGAAAGCGGACAAGAGTTATCAAACGCTTTAGCCTTTTCCCACGGCTGCCCGGCTTTCTTCATTTTTCCCTGAACATCACGCAATGTCAGATCGAGCGCCACGCCATAACCGGCAATGGCTTTGCGGACATGCTCTTCCGTAGCCTGACGCAGCGTCGCGCCAATCAACACCGCCAGTTCGACTTCATGATGAACTGAACCGAAATCGGATGGGATCGCCAATGGCTGCCGCAGATCGCACAGTGCCGTTTCTGGTTTAATAAACAGCACTGGCTCTTCGGGCACTGCGCTGCCCATCTCTTTAATATGTTTGGCATAGTTACTGCCAACACAGACTACTTTACTCACCGGATAATCCAGCAGCGCACCTTGCCAGTTGTGATGTTGATACATAACGTTCCCCTCACCTTATCGTGGATATGAAAACCCGCGCCGACAAAGATAATGCCACCGCCGGATATCGGTTATTTGTTAGTGTCGTCTGTTTTCTGCCCCATGACGGAAAGATGTTGCTTCAGCAAATCTTCGGGTGGTGGCGGTAACTGCAAATAGTAACCTTGCTCGGTTAATGCCTGTTTAACCTTTTCAATATCGGCATTGACCAGTTTCTTCCGCCCATCCAGCGGCAGAATCATCGCTAACTGAGGCTGACCAAAACCTTTCATCAATTCCTCAGGAACACGCGAAAAATCGTCTTTTTTTTCGACATATAAATAGGTCTGGTCACGCTTGCTGCTTCGATAAATCACACAAAACATACTTTTACTCTTTAAGATGCCAGGTTTTGGCATAAGCTAACATCAATGAAACCCGCGCCACAAGCCAGCCAGCTGTAGATTTCTGCGGTTTGTTCAGTCCATGCGCCCTTAATAAGTGATCCCCCGGCAAAAATGCCGCGCCGGGATTTAACCGAACGCAGGAAAGCCACTGGAATTCCCCCGTAAGGGATTGTTATATTATAACAGTTCATCGTACTCATTCTGAACAGGAGACTACCAATGAAAATCAAGAGCATCAGTAAGGCTGTATTGCTGCTTGCACTGCTAACCTCCACGAGCTTTGCTGCGGGTAAGAATGTCAATGTTGAGTTCAGAAAAGGCCATAGCAGCGCTCAGTACTCCGGCGAAATAAAGGGATACGATTACGATACATATACCTTCTATGCCAAAAAAGGTCAGAAAGTGCATGTGAGTATCTCTAATGAAGGCGCTGATACTTACCTCTTCGGGCCAGGAATCGATGATTCTGTTGATTTATCCAGATATTCCCCAGAACTCGATAGTCACGGACAATACTCACTCCCTGCTTCTGGCAAATATGAGCTGCGAGTGCTGCAAACCCGAAACGACGCCCGTAAAAACAAAACTAAAAAATATAACGTCGATATTCAAATTAAGTAAATGTCAACCGACGGGGACTCTCCCCGTCATAAACGTTGACGCCCCACTCCTCTCTGTCGCTCAAGAGGTTAATGACGAATAGAACATAATGTAAACAAGACATCACTCACGACACATAAATAACATCTTTGTGGTGGTTTGATTGATTTTTCCACTCCGCTTACCATCCACACCAAAATAACGATCATCACGACATAATTTTTCTTTAACATCGCAAAATACACCGTTAGCGAATGTAAATTCGCTGGGATCGTAGCCTTGTAATGATTGTAAGTTTTCAGCGGCTTTTTCGCCGAGATATTTCCTTGTTAACGCTGGGGAAATGCCATCTGAGTTCACACAAATATACGGGTCGCAAACAACGCCACACGCAGGAGATTGAAGCCCGCCAGCGTCATTTCCAGACGCCATTGATGAGAACATCATCCCCACACCTGACAATCCGATATAAAAAATACGCATCATATTCATAGCACATCCTGATAATCCAACCGTACAACACTTATGCTCATTTCATCATCAATCCGTAATCAAAACCGCTGACCTGGACGAGTTACGATGACCTGACAGAAGTATCAGACGTCTTCTGCGGTTTCTATGATAGAGCAATTCTGTGGCGGATATTAAGATAACGGGTATCTGTTCTTTAATGATGCCGCAAAAAATGGAAAGTTAAGAAAGCCTGGCGTGGTGAAAAAATACACTTGCCTCAATACTGGATATTTAAACAGGTCTGGAGATGCTGTCACGATTAGGGTGCGGAAAAAGGAAGCGTAAATAAGAACAATCAAAAGTACGACGGCAATGGGTTGATTGACAAGGGTATTTTTTAAGCTATGAATCAGCGCCATTTATCACAGAATAGACTTTTACTCTGAATAAATGGGAGGGTGACTTGCCTCAATATAATCCAGACTATAACATGCCTTATAGTCTTCGGAACATCATCGCGCGCTGGCGATGATTAATAGCTAATTGAGTAAGGCCAGGATGTCAAACACGCCAATCGAGCTTAAAGGCAGTAGCTTCACTTTATCTGTGGTTCATCTGCATGAGGCAGAACCTAAGGTTATCCATCAGGCGCTGGAAGACAAAATCGCTCAGGCCCCCGCATTTTTAAAACATGCCCCCGTTGTACTCAACGTCAGTGCACTGGAAGACCCGGTAAACTGGTCAGCGATGCATAAGGCGGTTTCGGCAACCGGTTTGCGGGTTATTGGCGTAAGTGGCTGCAAAGATGCGCAACTTAAAGCCGAAATTGAAAAAATGGGGCTGCCTATCCTGACGGAAGGAAAGGAAAAAGCGCCACGTCCAGCTCCCACACCGCAGGCGCGGAGATCATCGCCTTTCTGGCACAGAAGATGATCGCCCCGCCGCTGAAGCGGGCGGACTTTACCCTCTACGGCTCCTTTGCCAAGACCTACCACGGCCACGGTACCGACCGCGCCCTGCTGGGCGGCATCATGGGCTTTTCGGCCGATGATACCCGCATCCGGGATTCCTTTGCGATTGCCACCGAGCGGGGTCTGGCCTACAGCTTCACCCCCAATGAGGTGGAGACCGACATCCACCCCAACACGGTGGATATCCGCATGGAGAATGCGGCCGGTCAGGTGATGACCGTGCGCGGTGAATCGCTTGGCGGCGGCAAGGTGCGCATCGTGCGGATCAACGGCGTGGAGGTGGACTTTACCGGCGAGTACAACGCCCTCATCGTGGTGCAGAAGGACAAGCCCGGCGTGGTGGCCCACATCACCAAGATCCTCAGCGACCGCAGCGTGAACATCGCGTTCATGCGTCTGTTCCGCGAGGAAAAGGGGCACACGGCTTACACCATCGTGGAGTCGGATGAGCGCCTGCCCGAGGGTGTGGATCAGCTGCTGCTGGCAAACCCGAACATCAACGATGTAATGGTCGTGCAGCCGTAAGGAGGGACGAGCGATGAACATGGATTTCAAGTCCGCCAAGGAGCTGCTGGACCTGTGCGAGGAAAACCAACTGCCCATTTCGGAAGTGATGCGCCAGCGGGAATGCCTGCTGGGCGAAACGCCCCGGGATGCTGTGGACCACCGCATGGCAAAGGCATGGGAGATCATGCACGCTTCTGCCACCCAGCCGCTGAAAAAGCCCATCAAATCCATGGGCGGCCTGATCGGCGGCGAGGCCAAAAAGCTGGAGATACATTATAATAAGAAGAAAAACATCTGCGGCGATGTGCTGCAGAAGGCCATGACCTATGCCATGGCCGTGCTGGAAGTGAACGCTTCCATGGGCCTGATCGTGGCTGCACCCACCGCAGGCTCTGCAGGCGTGGTGCCGGGCATGATGCTGGCCCTGCAGGAGTGCTACCGCATCTCCGACCAGCGCATCGTGGATGCCCTGTTCAACGCCGGTGCCGTGGGCTATCTTGCCATGCGCAACGCCACCGTGGCCGGTGCCGTGGGCGGCTGTCAGGCTGAGGTGGGCATTGCGTCTGCCATGGCTGCTTCTGCCGCCGTGGAGCTGATGGGCGGCGACCCGCAGCAGTGTCTGGACGCGGCTTCCACCGTGCTGATGAATATGCTGGGCCTTGTGTGCGACCCCGTAGGCGGGCTGGTGGAGTACCCCTGCCAGAACCGCAACGCCGCCGGTGTGGCCAACGCCCTCATTGCAGCAGAACTGTCCCTGAGCGGCATCCGCCAGCTGATCCCCTTCGACCAGATGCTGGATGCCATGTACGCCGTGGGCAAGCGCCTGCCCGCCGAGCTGCGCGAGACCGCCCTTGGCGGCTGTGCCGCCACCCCCGCCGCCTGTGCCGCCTGCGGCCTGTGCAGCGGGAACTGATCTTTCAACATGCAGCGCCGCCGGTGTGGAAACGCCCGGCGGCGTTTTTGCGCGTTCGTGACCGGAAATGCCGGCCCAAACGGCGGGGCTTTGCATCTTTTTGTGCAAACACACCGAAAAGATGGCCGGGATGACTGGCGCTTGTCTGCGAAATGTGATAAACTAAACGCAGAAGTGCTCTGCGCAGCCCGTGCAGAGCGGCAAAAAAAATGATAAGTGAGGTCGTTTGTAATGAAGATCATTCGTGCAAAAGATTATGCGGATATGTCCCGCAAGGCAGCCAATATCATTTCGGCACAGGTCATTATGAAGCCGGACTGTGTACTGGGTCTTGCGACCGGCGGCACCCCGGTGGGCACTTATGCCCAACTGGTGGACTGGTACAACAAAGGCGATTTGGATTTCTCCGAGGTCACTACTGTCAATCTGGACGAGTACCGCGGCCTGCCCAAGGAGCATCCCCAGAGCTACTGGTATTTCATGAATGAGAACCTGTTCAGCAAGGTGAATATCGACCCGGCCAAGACCAACCTGCCGGACGGCACCAATCTGGACACCGCCGCTGAGTGTGCCCGTTACAACGGTATCATCCACAAGCTGGGCGGCATCGACCTGCAGCTGCTGGGCATCGGCCCCAATGGTCATATCGGCTTCAATGAGCCGGGCGAAGCCTTTGAGCTGGAGACCCACTGCATCGACCTTGCTCCCACCACCATCGAAGCCAACAAGCGCTTCTTTGACGGCAACGAGGCCCTTGTCCCCAAACAGGCATACACCATGGGCATCAAGACCATCATGCAGGCACGCAAGGTGCTGGTGGTAGCCAACGGTAAAGCCAAGGCACAGGCCGTCAAGGACGCCGTGACCGGCCCTGTGACCCCTGCCTGCCCCGGCAGCATCCTGCAGCTGCATCCGGACTGCATCCTTGTGGCAGACGAGGAAGCACTGAGCCTGCTGTAAACTCCCAAAGCCAACTTCTTCATTTACCATAACTTTGCTTAAGATCCAACCAAAGCACAGAAAGGGCCGGACTCGTTGCACGGGTCCGGCTCTTTCTGTCAGAAATAAGATTTATCTTGCAATCTTACGCAAAGAGCAACTCCAAAAGAGCCGTCATGGAGATGGTGGGTTCGCCTGCTGCGGGATTTACGCCGAAAATACGCTGAAAAGAGGTCGCCCCGATCGGTGGCCTCTTTTTTGCTGCCGCGAACTGTCTGGCTGCGGCAGCGGATAACAGCAATGTCCATTGCGCTTTGTTTTGCCCGGATGCGCACCCGCAGAAAGCTCTCCCTCGTCAAACTGCCCAAAATACGCCCTTAAAAGTTTACTTGACGCAATTTTCAAATCAATATATAATTGGGTCAGAAACCAATTGTAGAAAAGGATGATTCCCAATGGCGCGCAGATACGACAGCAAAGAAGCAAAACGGCGGATACTGACCGCCTGTGTCCGGCTTTTTCTGGAAAAAGGCTACACGAACACCAAGGTGGCAGAAATTTTAAAGGAAGCAGATGTTTCCGCCGGGTCGTTCCAGAATATTTTCCGCACCAAGGACGGTGTGCTGACCGAGCTGATCGGCATGATGTTCAGCAGGCAGTTCGGCGCGGTAAGGCCGCTGGCGGCAAATGCCCCCTCGCCGGTGTACCTCTACGCGGTGGAAACGGCTTTGCAGCTGGCGGTGACCGAGCTGAGCGAGAATCTGCGGGATATCTATGTGGAGGCGTACACCTTCCCCGCCACGGCAGAGATCATTCACCGCAGCACCACGGCCGAGCTGCAGGCGGCGTTCAGCGCGTATCTGCCCGGGTGCGCCGAGTGTGATTTCTACGAGATGGAGCTGGGCACGGCTGGCATGATGCGCGGCTACATGGCACGGCGGTGCGACCCCTACTTTACGCTGGAGCGCAAAATACGGCGCTATCTGAGCATGAGCCTGAGTGCGCTGCAGGTCCCCGCGCAGGAGCGCGAGCAGGTCATCGCTTTTGTGGCGGAGATCGATATGCTTGCCGAGGCGCGGAAGGTGGTAGATGCCGTGCTTGCATCGCTGTCCGTGCAGTTTGATCTGAAAGGATAACAAGGTTTGATGACAAGGAGGGAGCAACATGAAAAAATGGCTGATCCGGTGTTTGACGGTGCTGGCAATGGTGTGCCTGATACCGGGGATCGTGTTAAACGTTAAAGCGGCAGATTCTATCTATACGTACTGCTTCGTCTGTATGCAACAAAGAAACTATGAGATCCTCGGATATACAAAAGTTGATTCAACCAAGCATAGGATCCATATAAAATGCTCAGTCTGCGGCAGGAAGAACAGCATTGTTTATGGAGATCTTTCGGACCATACCGGCGGCACCGAAACGCCCACCTGCACCACAGGCAAAACCTGTGAAAAATGCGGCGCGGAATACGGCATTCTCGGTCACAAATGGAAAACTCCGGCGAACGCCTCCCTTGGCAACGGCACGCACCGCATCATTTGCTTGCGCTGCGGCTTAAATGGTACCGCAAGCTGTACCGGTGGCACAGCAACCTGCACCACCAAAGCGGTCTGTGAGGCGTGTGGTGGGAAATACGGCAAAAGAAACCTAAATAATCATGCTCTGGTGCATTATGATGCGCAAGCCCCCACCTGTACGAAACCCGGCTGGGACGCTTTCGACACCTGTCCCCGCTGCTACTATACCACTTTTCGAGCAATCCCCGCGCTAAAACATGATTTAGAGCACCACGAAGCAAAAGCCCCCACCTGCACGGAAAAGGGCTGGGATGCTTACGACACCTGCTCCCGCTGCGATTATACCACCCGCAAAGAGCTGCCCGCACTGAACCATGCTCTGGAGCAGCACGAAGCGCAAGCTCCCACCTGTACGGAAATCGGCTGGAACGCTTACGAAACCTGCTCCCGCTGCGACCATACCACCTATGCGGAGCTGCCCGCGCTGAACCACGATTTGGAGCAGCACGCAGCAAAAGTCCCCACCTGTACGGAAATCGGCTGGGATGCCTACGAAACCTGCTCCCGCTGCGACTATACCACCTACGCAGAGCTGCCCATCTTGGGACACGACTATCAGGCTGTTACCGTAGATCCCACCTGTGAAGCAGACGGCTATACCATCTTTACTTGCAGCCGCTGCAAAGACAGCTACACCGCAGACCCGACCGATCAGCTGGGACACCAGTTCGGTGCATGGTCCCCGAACGGAACCGGCTCTCAGAGCGCCGGTTGTCTGCGAGATGGCTGTGCGCACACTGGCAGCACGGATTGCCGGAAGTTTACTTTCCGCACTGCGGAAGGCGAAGCTCTGATCTTCTGCCCCGTGTGCGGGCAGGCAGAAAACGCCGCGCAGCTGGAAATGATCGAAGCGGCAACGGCGTGGGCTATCAGCGGCAGCCTTTCTGCGGAGGATGTGACCGCACGGACGAACGGGGAATACCTGAGTGTGGCATTTGAGACTGCCGGCAGCCTGACGCAGCCCACCGGTCGGGTAAGGCTTGCGCTGCCCGCCAAACTGCTGGAAGGCAAAAAGCTTGTGCGCATTGCCCCGGACGGCACGCAGACGGAGCTGCCTTTTGAAGCAAAGAACGGCAAACTCATCTTTACGCTGGATTTTGCAAACAGCGAGCTTCCCGTAATGCTCTTCCGCCTGCTCCCCCAGACCGCCGCCCTCTGAGCGCTTTTACAGCGCACAAACGATAGACCGCAAAATGCCCGCCCACCGTGGTTTCCCACAGGTGGGCGGGCATTCTTTTGTGCCTTTTTGGGCATAAAAATACCCCCGGAGGATGCAGCGTTTTTTACGCTGTCTACTCTGGGGGCAGGATAGCAAGCGCTGCGCGGCAGCTCCCGGAAGCGGACACTGTCTTGCTGAAAAAGCACTTCCTAGCGCTGCTCCTCCGGCGGGCAGCAGCTCTCCCGGGGGATGAGCTTGTGCGGCACGATGATCTTTGTGGCCAGAAGGTTCGGGTTCTCGATGTGGTTGATGGTCTGGCTGGCAGCCTCCATGCCCTGCTGGTAGGGGTTCACGTCCACGGTGGTCAGCTGTGGGCTGCCCTGCCCTTTGTTGCGGAGTGCCCCTTGGCAAACCGGACGGGATTGCGCTATAATAGAGCCGTAACAGTTCCACAAAGGTGTGGTAAGGGAGGTGCAGTCATGATCCGGGTGGCGATCGTAGAGGATGACGCGGAGGTGCAGGGGGTATTGCAGGAGTATGTCCGGCGGTATACCCGGCAGTACGGGACAGAGTTTGAAGTGACGGTCTTTGCGGACGGCGTGGATATTCTGGAGGATTACCGCGCGGTCTACGACATTATTTTTCTGGATGTGGAGATGAAGCATCTGGACGGCATGACCACGGCAGAGCGCATCCGGCAGATGGATGCAGACGTCATCCTGATCTTCATCACCAATATGGCGCAGTACGCCATCCGGGGCTACTCGGTGGGAGCGCTGGACTATGTGCTGAAGCCGGTGCCCTACTTTGCCTTTTCGCAGCAGCTGCTCAAGGCGGTTGCCCGGCTGGAAAAGCGGGCAAAGCACTACCTGACCGTGCCGGTGGAGGGCGGGCTGCGCCGTCTGGATACCGCAAGCATCTATTACTTGGAAAGCGAGGGGCACCGGGTGCATTTTTATACCGATGAGGGCGATTTTTCCGCCCCCGGCACCCTCAAGGCCTTTGAGGAAAAGCTGGCAGACTGCCCCTTTGCCCGGTGCAACAGCGGCTATCTTGTCAATCTGGCACAGGTGCGGGAGCTGCGGCAGAGCACCGTGCAGGTGGGCCCCTGCGAGCTGCAGGTCAGCCGCCCCAAGCGTAAGGCTTTTCTTGCCGCACTGACCGACTACATCGGAGGTGAAGGCTCATGACCGCGCTGCCGGATATCCCCCGGCTGTACACCGCCCTTGCCGAGTGTCTGGCGGTGCTGCTGTTCACCCCGGCGCTTGCGCCCCGCTTTTCCAGAGCGGTCACCGGGGGTATCACCCTGCTGTGGGCGGCGGGACTGTCGGCCTTTCTGGGGCTGACGGGCGATGTGCCCGGCGGGCTCTGGATCCCCTGCATGGCAGCGGCCATCGGGTTTTCCTACCTATATCTATGGGGCATGTGGAACATCACTCTGCTGGAAGCCGGGTATCACTGCGCACGGGCGTTTATTCTGGCAGAGCTTGCCGCCAGCGTGGAGTGGCAGCTGCACTGCGCCCTCTGGCCCGCCCGCGGCCCATGGGAGCCGCTGTCTTTGCTGCTGCTGGCGCTGGTGTATGGGACGCTGTTCGGCATCATGTGCTATCTGCAGCACCGCCGTCCCCAGCCCGCCGGGCACTTACAGATCGGCGGCAGCGCCGCCCTGACGGCGGTCATGCTGGCGCTGACCGCCTTTGCGGTGAGCAATCTGGGCTTTCTGCCCGGCAGCGAGATCAACATGAGCATTTTTTCCATCCGCACCTTGGTGGATTTTTCCGGCGTGCTGATCTTATCTGTGCAGCACGAGCAGCTGCAGGAGAACGCTTTGCACAGTGAGCTTGCCGCCATGGACGAGGTACTGCACCGCCAGTACGAGCAGTACAAGCGCAGCAAGGAGGGCATCAACCTCATCAACCGGCGGTACCATGAGCTGAAAGTCCAGCTTGCCCGCATCCGGGAGGAGCAGGACCAGACCAAGCAGAACGCTGCCATTGCCGCCATGGAGCAGAATATCCGCCAGTACGAGGCCGAGAACAAGACCGGCAACCCGGTGCTGGATACCCTGCTCACCGCCAAGACCATGGAATGCCAGCAGGAGAATATCACCATCACCAGCGTGGCGGACGGCAGGATGCTGGGCTTTCTCACCATCCGGGAGCTGTGCACCATCGTGGGCGTGGCGCTGGACAACGCCATTGCCGCCGTGCGCGCCGAGCCGGACCCCGAAAAGCGGCTCATCAAGGTGGCGGTGTACAGTCAGGGTGGCTTTGCCATGCTGCGGTTCGAGCACTATACAGAGACTGCCCCGGCACTGGATGCGGACGGTCTGCCGCAGCAGGGGTCGGACCTGAAAAGCGTCCGCACCACCGTCGGGCAGCACGGCGGCAGCATGACGATGCACTGGGAAAACAACTGGTGCACCCTGCGGATCTTATTTCCGCTGCCCCAAAAGCAATAATATTTTTACGGCAGGTATCCCCTGCCGTTTTTTTGTTGTCTGGCAGGGTGCACAAAGAAGTGCGGGTTTTGTTTGTGCACAAGCACAATAAAAATTGAAAATTTATTGTAACTTTTGCAAATTGTGTACCCAAAACGACAGATTGTGCGAAGAACGGTTCGTTTTGCAGTATATATGATAAAATGACATCAAGCAAAGGAGTGGACGCACTCCGGAGAACAGCCATGAACCGGGTCGTGTACCCAAAAGAGAAGGAGTTAATAGTTATGGCACAGAAAAAGAAGGACAGTAGGATGATGGGCAAGATCATCAAAACTGCCGTTTCGGGTGTGTTGTGTGTCGCATTGGCGGGCGGTATAGTTGCGGCCAATGTGCTGATCCCGCCCAACGCCAGCAGCGTGCAGAGCATTTTGGGCCTGAAGAGCGGAGGCATCGACAACAGCAAGGCAAAGACCGAAGGCATCAATATGGAATACAGCAAGCCCGGCTTTGATACGCTGGATGCTCTGGTTGAGGATGAAGTTGCACTGAACAAGCAGATCGCCGCAGAGGGCATCGTTCTGCTGAAAAACGACGCTGGCAAGATGCCGTACAGCACGGATACGACCTTCAGTTTTGTCAGCCATTCGGCCGTCAGCTACATCGGCGGCAATAAGGTCGATATGAAAACTGCTTTTGAAGATGCAGGCTTTGGCGTTAACGAAGCACTCTGGAAATTTTATTCCGAAGGCAACGGCAAGGACTACGGTCTGGGCGCCGGTTCTGTTTCCTACGGTGATGACGAGGACTTTTCCATCAACGAATGCCCCCTGTCTGTCATGAAAGCAGAGCCGGGTCTGACCGACTCCATGCAGGGCACTGTTCCCGTTTTTGTGTTCAGCCGTGTGGCTGGCGAGGGCCGCGATATGCCCCGCTCTATGTACAATCATACCGATGTGGAAGAGGACAAGACCAAGACCTACCTCGAGCCGGATTCCGTGGAACTGGAGATCCTCCAGTACCTGAACGACAACTTTGACGATGTCGTGCTGCTGCTGAACTCCAGTGCAGCGGTCGATCTGAGCTGGGTGGAGGATTATCCCAGCATCCACACGGTCATCTCGGCTCCTGCCATGGGCGACTACGGCCTGTGCTCTCTGGCCGAGATCTTCTCCGGCAAGGTCAATCCTTCCGGCCGCACCGTGGATACCTATGAAGTGGATGCCATGAACAGCCCGGCGGCGCAGAACTTCGGCGACTTTGCCTACTACGATGAGAATGGCAACCTCACCAAGTACAACTACGTCAGCTACAAAGAGGGCATCTATGTTGGCTACCGCTACTACGAGACCCGTTACGAGGATAAAGTCCTCGGTCAGGGCAATGCGGGCGATTACAACTACGACGATGCTGTGATGTACCCCTTCGGCTACGGCCTGTCCTACACCACCTTTGACTGGTCGGATTACAACACCAGCTGGGATGGCGATACCTGCACCGTGACGGTCAAGGTCACCAACACCGGTTCTGTTGCAGGCAAGGACGTTGTGGAAGTCTACGCACAGAGCCCTTACACCGATTATGACAAGGCCAACAAGGTGGAAAAGGCTGCCGTTGAACTGGTCGGTTACGCCAAGACCTCGGAGCTGGCTCCCGGTGCAAGCGAGACCGTGACGGTCACCTTCGACCAGGAACAGCTGAAGTCCTACGATTACACTACCGCAAAGACCTACATTCTGGATGCAGGCGATTACTATATCACTGCCGCCAAGAATGCGCACGATGCAGTCAATAACATCCTTGCCGCAAAGGGTAAGACCGTTGAAGACGGTATGACGGAGGATGGCAACACCGATTTTGTTGCCACCTACACCCCCGCAAACGGAACGGTCGACACCACTACCTATAAAAATGACACCACTACGGGCGTTGAGATCACCAATCAGCTCGACCATGCAAACGGCGGCTTGCAGTATCTCTCCCGCAATGACTGGACGGGCACTTGGCCGACTACCGATGGTGAAGTCAGCGACCAGATCAGCACTTGGGGCAACGACATCAACGGTACGGATGCCAGCGGCAATCCGGCTTCCTACACCTACTACAAGACAATCAGCAACGAAGACCTCGCACAGATGGATTCCTTCGACTCTCTGAATCCCACCGACCCCTCTACCCTGACTGATGAGATCGTTTATGGCAAGGATAATGACCTTGGCCTGATCGATATGCGCGGTCTGGATTACAACGACCCCAAATGGGATGACCTGCTCGACCAGCTGACTCCCAGTGATTACCAGACCCTGATTACTCAGTCTGGTTACGGCACTTCTGCTATCAAGTCTGTTGATAAACCCGCCGCGACCGACCGTGACTCTGCGACCGGTCTGCTGAACTTTGGCTTCGATGCAAGCGGCAACTTTGTTTTTACCCGTTACATCGAACACTGCGGCGTTATCGTTCTGGCTCAGACCTACAACGACGAGCTGGCAACTCACTATGGTGAGAACATCGGCGACGAGTCCTATTATCTGGATGTTGATGGTTGGTATGCTCCGGCTGTCAATATGCATCGCACTGCATTCTCTGGCCGCAACAGCGAGTATTACTCGGAAGACCCGTTTGTCGGCGGTCATATCGCTTCTCTTGAGTGTGAGGGCGTTGCTTCCCGCGGTATGTATGTTTTCGTCAAGCACTACGCCATCAACGATCAGGAAGACCACCGCGGCGACCGTGAGGGTCAGTACAGCATTGCAACCTTCCTGAATGAGCAGGCGGCCCGCGAGATCTACCTCAAGCCCTTTGAGATGTGCGTCAAGTCTGATAAGGTCGAGATGAACTATGCAAAGGACAACGGCGACGGCACTTACAGCAATGCCACCACCGAGATCCCGTCCGTCACCGGCATCATGACCTCCTTCAACCGCGTTGGCTATACCTGGGCCGGCGGCAACTACAACATGATCACCGGCCTGCTGCGCAACGAGTGGGGCTTCCACGGCTTTATCATCACCGACAACGCAAACACCGGTGTCTTTATGGACGCTGGCCAGATGATCCAGGCCGGTGCAGACGGCAAGCTGACCAACCTGCCCACCGGCGCACGTTATACCTTCAATAAGAATGATGTTTCGGATTATCACTATGGCCGTGAGGCAGTTCACAACATCCTGTACACCATTGCAAACTCCAAGGCAATGAACGGCGGTATGCCGGGCAGCCGCTATCTGGCAAAGGTCGAGCCTTACCAGAAGGTCATCTACGCTGTGGATGGCGTCTGCGGCGGTCTGATCGCGGTTCTGGCCGTTCTGACGATCCTCCGCTTCCGCAAAAAGAAAGAGGACGTAAAAACCGTCTGATCAACACATAGGAACAGAAGGGGCGGCGGGCAAACGCCCGCCCCCTTTTTTTTGATTGTCAGGAGAGACCCATGAAACACACAGATATCATCAACAGCCTGGATCTGGAACAGAAATGCGCCCTGCTGAGCGGCGGCACGGTGTTCACCACCCGGGCGCTGCCGGGCAAGGGCATCCCGGCCATTACCCTGTCGGACGGCCCCAACGGCGTGCGTAAGCAGGCCGGTGCGGCTGACCATCTGGGCCTGAACCCCAGTGTGCCCGCCACCTGCTTCCCCACCTCGGCCACCGTTGCCAACAGCTGGGACCCGGAGCTTGGCGAGGCTGTGGGCGCAGCCATGGGCGAAGAAGCAGCGGCACAGGGCGTGTCGGTACTGCTGGGCCCCGGCCTGAACATCAAGCGCAGCCCGCTGTGCGGCCGCAACTTCGAGTATTTCTCGGAGGATCCCTACCTTGCCGGTAAGATGGCGGCGGCCTACGTCCGCGGCATCCAGAAAAACGGCATTGCCGCCTGCCCCAAGCACTTTGCCGTGAACAGTCAGGAACTGCGCCGCATGGCCTCGGATTCCATCGTGGACGAGCGCACCCTGCGGGAAATTTACCTGACCGGCTTCGAGATGGTGGTCAAAGAGGCGCAGCCCAAGACCATCATGTCCGCCTATAACCTTGTCAACGGCACCTACGCCAACGAGAACGCCCACCTGCTCATGGATATCCTGCGCAGGGACTGGGGCTTTGACGGCGCAGTGGTCACCGACTGGGGCGGCAGCAACGACCACGCCCTCGGCGTAAAGAACGGCTCTACGCTGGAAATGCCCGCCCCCGGCGGGGACGCCATCCGGGAGCTGATGAAGGCAGTGCAGACCGGCAAGATCACCGAAGCGGACGTGGACGCCCGGCTGGAGGAACTGCTGGAGCTGGTGTTCACCACCAAAGCAGCGGTGGACGCCGCACCCGGCAAGTTCGATGCCGACGCCCACCACGCACTGGCACGCCGGGCTGCTGCCCAGAGCATCGTGCTGCTGAAGAACGAAAACAGCCTGCTGCCCCTTGCAAAAGGGGAAAAGGTGGCGGTCATCGGCGACTTTGCCCAGACGCCCCGCTATCAGGGTGCAGGCTCCAGCGCCGTCAACTCCATCAAGGTGGATTCCTTTCTGGACTGTCTTGCCGAGAGCGGCCTGAACAGCGTCGGCTACGCCAAGGGCTTTGACCGGCAGGGCAAGCCCGACGAGGCACTGAAAGCCGAGGCGGTGCTGCTGGCAAAGAACGCCGATGTGGTGCTGCTGTGCATGGGTCTGGACGAGATCAAGGAGAGCGAGGGCATCGACCGCGCCGACATGAAGCTGGCAGAAAACCAGCTGGAACTGCTGGCGGCTGTGGCGGCGGCAAACCCCAACGTGGTGGTGCTGCTGAGTGCAGGCTCCTCGCTGGAAAGCGATTGGGTCAAGGACTGCAAGGCGCTGGTCTACGGCTGTCTGGGCGGTCAGGCCGGTGCGGGCGCACTGGTCGAGGTGCTCACCGGCGCGCAGAACCCCTGCGGTAAACTGGCGGAGACTTGGGCGCGCAGCTACGCCGACACCCCCGCAAAAGCGCATTTCGGCGGCGACGGCCCTACTGTGGAGTACCGCGAGGGTCTGTATGTGGGCTACCGCTACTACGACACCGCCGGTGTGCCCACCGCCTTCCCCTTCGGCTACGGCCTGAGCTATACCAGCTTTGCGTACAGTGACCTGAAGGCAGACGAAACCGGCGTGACCCTGACTGTCACCAACACCGGCAGCTGTGCAGGTGCCGAGGTGGTGCAGCTGTATGTGGCAAAGCCGGATGCAAAAGTTTTCCGCCCTGCCAAGGAGCTGAAGGGCTTTACCAAGGTGCAGCTGGAAGCCGGAGAGAGCAAGACCGTCACCATCCTGCTGGACGACAAGGCGTTCCGCTACTGGAATGTCAAGACCGACCGCTGGGAGGTGGAGGGCGGCAGCTATCAGCTGCTGGTGGGCGCTTCCAGCGCCGATATCCGTCTGACTGCCGCTGTCACGGTGGCGGGCACCGGCGCACCAGACCCCTACGCGGGCAAAGACCTTGCACATTACCGCACCGCACAGGTGCAGAAGGTGCCGGACGCGGAATTTGAGGCGCTGCTGGGGCATGCTATCCCGGAGAACAAGGTGCACATCGACCGCAACATGACGCTGGGCGAGATGGGACACGGACGCAGCCCCATCGGCTGGCTGGCGGCTGCCGTGCTGGGTGCCCTGCTGCGCCGCAGCATCAAAAAAGGCAAGCCCGACCTGAACATCCTGTTCCAGTACAATATGCCTCTGCGTGCGCTGGCCAAAATGACCAACGGCGCCATCAGCATGGGCATGGTGGACGGCATCGTGATGGAGCTGCAGGGCTTCTGGATCATCGGTCTTGTGCGGGTGATCGTGGAGGCCGTGAAAAACCTCGTGCTGAACAGCCGCATGGAAGAGCGCTTGAAAAACAGCTGAAAGGAAGCAGGCTATGAATTTCTGGAATAACTTCGCGGCAAAGCACCCCGCCGCTGCCAAGTGGGTGCGCGAGGGCGGCCTGTTCGTCATCGTGTCCAACCTCATCACCGTGTTCAAGTACCTGCTGCTGCAGTTCCTGCCCAAGGCCTTTGCCAGCCTGCCGGTGGTGGATTTCGGCTGGCCGGGCATCGACATTACCCTGTTCGGCGAGACCTTCAAGTGGAACATCCTCGGCTACGATGCCGCCCACGGCGGTCTGCCTTACTTCTGCGCCTACATGATCGCCATGGTCATCGGCGAGTGCATCAACTTCCCCATCCAGCGCAATTTTGTGTTCCGCAGCAAGGGCAATCTGGCAAAACAGATCGGCTGGTATGTGCTGGCCTTCTGCGTCATTACCTGCATCGTCAACTCCATCAACTGCATCTGGGTGGCGGTGGCCGGTCTGCTGGTACCGGACTTTATTTACAACATCGGCACCACCGTGCTCAACGGCGGCATCTCCATGGTCATCTTCTTCTTTGTGAATAAGATCATCTTCCCGGAGGGCGAAAAAGCCGCCAAATAATAAGCTATTCTCCTTCATTTTCTTCTCTTCATCATAAACCAGAAGGGCTGCTCCGTTCTCCGGGGCAGCCCTTTTGGTTTGAAGGAGAGAACCCCCTCAGCCATCTTATTTTTGTTTTTCTGCACAAAATGTTCTGCGGGCAGGGTTTTCCTCTTGACAAGCGGGCAAATGTTTCGTACTATATTTAGTAGTATGGAATCAAAGACGCTGTACGCAGGCTTCTGTGTGACCCTGTACCCGTTTCAGGCAAAGCGTGCCTGTTTGATATAAAATGGAACCGTAAAGAGAAAAGCCGTATGCTTTTGCCCGTGCCGCCGGTTTTGGGCGGTGCGTATGGTTTTGGTGTCACTTTTTGCATTGAAAGCTCTTTCTATATCATTGCCCGTGTCCTGCTGCGCAGCGTCTCCTGCTTTTAATTTTGCATTGAATTGAAACAAAGGAGAGTGAACGCAATGACCGCGATCGGAGTGATCGTGGCCTTGATCGTTGCTGTTGTCGGCGTGGCTGCGGGCTATTTTATTGGTTACAACAACCGTAAAAAGACTGCCGAAGCCCAGATCGGCAGCGCCGAGGCCGAGGCTACCCGGCTGGTGAACGAGGCGATCAAGACCGCTGACCAGAAGCGCAAGGAAGCGGTTCTGGAAGCAAAGGACGAGGCTTTCCGTCTGAAAGCCGAGGTCGATGCCCAGAAGGCAGAGGCCGACAAGGAGATCAAGCAGCGCCGTGCGGAGATCAGCCGTCAGGAAAACCGCATCGACCAGAAGGAGACGGCGCTGGACCGCAAGACCGAAGCGCTGGAAA
>ERZ772870.1308-NODE-1308-length-18664-cov-9.931270_pt1 | contig 18664 bp, 26 predicted proteins | sample MGYA00511376_ERZ772870 | MGnify/ENA primary metagenome ERZ772870 (study PRJEB29015, sample SAMEA2737719) | human gut metagenome | biome: human gut; feature: human-associated habitat; material: faeces | place: China | collected 2012 ... | reverse complement strand
CTTCACCCCATTCATTGATTTTTGCCCAGTAGACATTCTGCAAACCGAATTTAACCTTGTTTTTCTTGTTCGCCATTGGTTAGACCTCCGTTTCGTAAAGCACTTCATAGAGCCTTTCAGACTCTATCCATGCTTCTGTCTTGTTGTAAAAAATGTGATGCTGCCTTAAAATCTCCTCCACACGTTCTTCCACTTCCGGTGATTTCTTATCCGTGTACAGTTCAATGTCCAGCTGTTTGAAGCTGTAATACATCAGATTATCAGCCGAAAAGGTATGCTCGCCGGGAGAAAGGAAAAGTAGAAAGGGCGGTGCAGGACTTTCGCCCTCTGCAAAGTGATGATAGGAAAAAGGACAATCCATTTCCAGCATCATTTCATTGATTTCTTCATAGGTCATGGTAATGCCTTTCTGATCAGATTTTCCAATAATTCTTCGCCATTCTGTTCAGCCGGAGCAATATGCGGTTTTCCTGCAACACGCCCACCGCCACGTTTGGCGTGACCATGCTCCAATAAATGAGCCAGCTGATAGCGGTTCTTGGAATATACCGTCATTTGCAGAGAATGGCTGTTCTCGCTGACTTTATTGGCTGTCCAGCTTTTTGCGTAAGCACCAGTGTCTTCCGGAGCATTTGAAGATATCTCTTTTCTAACTTCGGTTGCAGTTTTTCGGACTGCTTTTTTCACCTCTGTATCGGCAAGGTCAGCATATTCCTGTAAGCCTTTCATGATCTCACTTGCCATGTCATCAATAGATGTCACTGGGAGCACCTGCCTTTCGGACTTCTCCCTCAATTGCGAGATAGTCCATTTTTTCATAGTCGGGTTTTACACTGACAATATCAAATGTCTGTCCACGGAACAGAATCCTGTGTGTTGTGGCGTTCAAAGACAGCAGATAGGAACTCTGCCGGACAAGGAATGACACGGACTGTATTTCTCTGGTGACTCCCGTATTCACTTGTTCGGCAGAGCTTTTCACGCTGACTTTCGCCCAGCAGGAGAAAACCTCGTCCCACTTGGAAGTATGGTTTCCGATTTCATCTACCACGGTGCGATGCTCCAGAATGGTGATACGCTGATTCAGTTTATCAAAATCCATTACACCACACCCTCTCGCTGTGCAAACAGAATGGAACGCAGGCTCATGGTTAAGGCGTGGTAGTCTGGTTTGGAGCGATTCTCGTATAAATATCCGAGAGCGAATAATACCGCTGTTCTCGTCACATCTTCAAAACAAGTGAATTTTTCCTCATCCATTCTACCCACGTCCTTGACCAGTGATTTTGCCGTATCGAGCAGTTGGAGGATGAGCTTGTCATCCTCCTCATGGTCGATACGAAGATAATTTTTAGCTTCGTTCAGGGTAATCATGCTATCACGCCTTTTTGATTGTAAGAGTCTTTACGGCCTCGGGCAGAATCAGCTTGCCGTCCACACGCTGAGAAGCAAGGAAGCCGACCTGTCCGTTCATAGCGAAAAGCTCATTCAGACGCTTAAGAGAACGTCCCTGTCTGTCAGCCACCCAGTAATAGGAATAGTCGCCGAATGCAATTGCCTTTGCACCAGCCGCAATGGTAGGAGCATAGACAGAAGTCACATAGGGACGGTTCAGGATGGTGTCGGGAAGTCCTGCACTGACAGAAGGCTGCCAGATGAAATTGCCCGTATTATCCTTGATTTTACGGAGCGCCTTCACGGTCTGCTCATTCAGCACCCACATAGCTTTCTTGCGATACGGACTCTTGAGGGAGTAGAACAGCTCGATTACATCATCAAAAGTGATAGCTGCACCTGTTGTGGTCGCACCGTTTTCCGCACCGCCTGTCGCAGCAAAAATGCCGGTAGGCTTGCCCTTGCCGTCACCGATGAGGAAGGCTTCCTCTTCCTTTGTGCCGATTCTTCTTGCAAATTCCTTTGCAATGTAGGACGGCAGGTCGAAAACAGAATCATTGAGAAGCTCCTCAGAGATCTTGATAGCCGTACCGACCTTGTAAGCGGAGAGAGCAATCTGTCCGAAAGCGTCATCGGAGAGTGTATAAGCCTCTTCCTCCTCCATCCACGTTGCTTCGCCCTTCTGCGTAATAACGGGGATTTTGCGGTCTCCGCTTGAGGTCTGAATTTTCGTTGCAAGAGGACGGAATACATTTTCCTCTTCAAGTGCGGAGATGAGCTTCTTTTCGAACTCATCTGGCACAAGAAAGCCGCCCTCAGTATCTGTGCCGACCTGTAAATCATTTCTGACATCAATCCAGTTGCGGTTGCGGATATTATTCCAGAATGCAGCTGTGTATTCCGCAGAGGCAGTGCCGGTCTTGGTCTGATTGTCGGGCGTTGCAGGAGTACCAAGAATCGGCTGTGATGTGGGCTTTCTCATCTCTGCGTCAATCTGTTCATGCCGTTCCAAACGCTTGATTTCCTTGCCGAGATTGACAACCTCGGCTTCAAGGGCATCGTATGTCTTGCTGTCCTCCTCGGAAAGCACACCGCTTGCATTTCGCTTGGAATCGAGAAAATCCCTTGCAGTGTCCCATGCCTTGGCTCTTTTTTCTCTCAGTTCCTGAATAGTCATAATATCATCCTCCTTAGTATTTCAGCAGTTCCAGTCTCTTATCGAGCTGGGCGATTGGTGTACCTGTTTGCGTTGCAGAAACCTTCTGCATAAAAGAAGCCGCTGTTCGGGCAGGCGTGTAGCTGAAGCTTACCATGTCCTTCGGCGGCTGTTTTTCTTCTTCGTCCTCTTCGGATTTTTCATCATCCTCGGATTCCTGTTCCTCCTCGGTGGATTCTTCTTCTTCTTCCTCTTCCGGTTCAGCCTGCGGCATCTTTTCCTTTGCAAACAGAATGCCGTCCACAAAGCCAAGCTGTAACGCCTTTTTCGCATTCAGCCATGTCTCCTCCGACATCATTTTTGCAATCTTCCCACGGCTGAGATGGCATTTCTGCTCGTAGGCGTTGATGATGGATTCCTTGACCTCTTCGAGGATTTTGATTGCTTTTTCCATATCTGCCTTATTTCCGGAAGCAAAACACGCCGGATCATGCACCATGAGCATTCCGGTAGGACTGATAAATGTTTCATCACCTGACATTGCTACCACGGATGCAGCGGACGCCGCCAATGCATCGATTTTTACCGTAACCTTGCCCTTATGGTTGCGAAGCATGGTGTAGATCTGTGAGGCAGCGAACACGTCTCCGCCCGGGGAGCAGATCCAAACAGTCAAATCTCCGGGGTGCTGCTCCAGTTCCGATTTGAAAAGTCCGGGGGTAATTTCATCTCCCAGCCATGTTTCAGCACTGATAGGTCCCTCAAAATACAGTTCTGTTGCTCCTGTATCCTCGTTTTTCATCCAATTCCAGAATTTTTTCATTCTGCGTTATCCTCCTTTTTCTCGATATTTTTTGCATAAGCCGCCCCCGCCGACGAAAGGGGTGTCATACTGCCATTAACCATGAAAGTGAAACCTCCTTTTTCTTCGGGGATAAGGTTCATATCCTCAAGCTCCCTTACATCATTAGGACATAAGAAACCATTCTGAATACCAACACTGTATCCCTGCATTCTGCTGGCATAGTCACCTCTGAGAAGTCCATCAACATTAAATTTGATAAAATACTTTCCTTTATCCGAATCCGACAGCAGAGCTTTCATCAGCGACTGCTCCCATCTCACAAGCCACGGTGACAGCGTATACATCACAAATTCCAGAGACATTTGTTCTATATTCGAAAACGTGGCGTGGTCAAGGTCTCCAATCATGTGAAGCGGTACTCTGTATAAACGGGCAATTTCCTCAATCTGAAACTTTCTGGTTTCCAGAAATTGTGCCTCGTTATTTGGAATAGAGATTGGCGTGTACTTCATTCCTTCTTCAAGCACACAAGTGCGGTGTGCATTTGAACCGGAATAAGCTCTCTGCCACGCTTCACGAACACGCTCCGGATTTTTGATTACTCCAGGATGTTCAAGCACAGCTGATGGTGAAGCACCATTTGCAAAGAATGAAGCTCCATAATCCTCGCATGCAAGGGAAATTCCGATAGCATTTTTCGCCATGGCGATAGGAGAGTATCCCACCAATCCGTCAAAGCCAAGCCCAGGAATATGCAGAACCTGTTCCGCACGGAGAATGATGTCACCCTGTTCCTTGATATTCGGATTCGCCTCATCATATCGACTGTAAATGTAGATGAGATTGTTATGCTCATCACGGTCAACCTTCATTTTGTCGGGTATCAGCGGATACAAGCCGATAACGTCACCACGTCCGTTGCGGATAATCTGTGCATAAGCATTGCCGTAAATCAGCAGATGGCTCATCAGCGTTTCACGGAAGATAAATGACGTCATTTCGGGGTTTGGCTGGTCATGGAGCAAAAAGTAAAGCGGGTGCATCGGCACTCGCTCTTTTCCGTTTTCGGTGTATTGGTATAGGTGCAAAGGCAGTTGTGCGAGGGCTTCGGAAAGCACTCTCACGCAGGCATACACAACGGTATGCTGCATGGCACTGCGGTCATCCACACGCTTGCCGCTGTGGGCTCGTCCGAAAAAGTAGGTGTAGGACGGGCTGTCGTAGCTGTTGGTAGGCTTATCTCGGCTTTTGAAAAGTCCTTTGAAAATGCTCATGGGGATCAACTCCTTTCTGAGGGTTGTTTTTTCGGGGCGGATGTGGTATAATATAGGGGTATGGTGTAGGGCGTGATTGCTCTGCAAATCGGAAGTTGTGGAGGTGATATAATGACAATTCACGAATACGGAGCAGATAGAGAAAAAGTAATCGTACTGATACATCCTTCTGTAGTTATGTGGGACTATTTTGAAAATGTCATACCATTACTTAAGGACAAGTATCACCTAATTATTCCTGCACTGCCCGGATATGATGAAGAAAATCCAAATGAAGATTTTACCAGTGTAGAGGAAATTGCCGATAATTTAGCAAAATGGCTAATAGAACATAAAATCAGGACAATAGATACTCTTTATGGTTGTTCTATGGGGGGAGCCATTGTGCTGAAAATGATTGCCGAACAGAAAATTATTATAAAAAATGCGGTTTGCGATGGTGGAATTACACCTTATCAGCTTCCGCGGCTCATCACAAGGTTTATAGCTGTCAAAGATTTCCTGATGATTTCTATGGGGAAAATCGGAGGGTTAGGGCTTCTTGAAAAAGCTTTTTCTACTGATGAGTATAGTAAGGAAGATTTAAAGTATATTGTCAAGGTTCTTCATTTTATAAGTTATAAAACAATATGGCGAACTTTTGATTCATGCAATAATTATGTTATGCCAAAGAACATGCCTAAATATGAAGGGTGTCTGCAATATTGGTATGGAGATAAGGAAGCAAAAGACCGAGCATGGGATATTAAATATATTAAAAATCATTTTCCAGATACAAGGTTTATCAATTTTGAAAATATGGGACATGGTAGTATGGCAAGTCTTTATCCTCAAAAAATGGTCAGGCGTTTGGAAGTCATAATAGATGCTTAGAATTAGAAAATTCAAATTCCCATTTGTAGTGCTGGAAGGTATGAAAGTGTAAGGGATATAATATGCTTTTGATTATAGTTGACTTGATGATGGCAACGAGAGGACGGCGATGATTGACATGAGGCTTTGCATTGCATTGACCGGTATAGTTTATAAATCATAATAAAATATTTGGAGGATAAAATGACTATATCGGATAAAAACATGAATTATAAAATAATAGATAAGCAGACTTATTACAGGAGCGGAGTGTTCCGGCATTTTTCGGAAGATTGTAAATGTTCCACTTCTATGACGGCAAGAATCAATGTGACAGCACTGAAAAAGTTTTCAGAAGATTCTGGTACGAAGTTTTATATTAATTTTCTGTATATACTCGCAAAGGTACTTAATTCCAGAGAGGATTACAGAATGGGGTATATTTGGCAGACCGAAGAACTGATTTGCTATGACCAGATTAATCCCGTACAGTATATTTTTCACGAGGATACGGAGACCTGTACACCGGTTTATACCGTTTATAATGCAGACTATCACGTTTTCTATAAGGATTGTGCAGAGGATATCAGAAAAGCGAAGGAGACAAGAGAATATCTTCTTGATATGGCAAATCATCCAAACTGGTTTGATGCTTCTTACATTTCATGGTTGTCTTATGACTCATTGAATATTGAACTTCCAGACGGGCATCTGTTTTTTGCACCGATTATCAACTGGGGAAGGTATCATGAAGAAAACGGACAGTTTTTAATGCCGGTCAGTGTGAGACTGAATCATGCAATTGCTGACGGGTATCTGGTTGCAAAGGTATTTAAGCTGCTGGAGGATGAGATGTCAGCATTTTGTAATCAGTATAGGAATTAAAGGTCTAACTTACCTTAAAAGAGAAAAATCGGAAGTATAGAGAGGAAATATGGCATCGAGTAAAGATTATTTAGAATTTATTTTAGGACAGTTATGCGAGTTAAACGATATATCATATAGAGCAATGATGGGAGAATTTATACTCTATTATAAGGGCAAGATTGTTGGTGGAACTTATGATGACAGGCTACTGGTGAAACCAGTAAAAGCAGCAATTTCTTATATGCCAAATGCTGAGTATGAATTGCCGTACGATGGGGCAAAAGAGATGTTGCTTGTAGATGATGTTGACAATAAGGATTACTTGACCGGATTGTTTGATGCCATGTATGACGAATTGCCAAATCCGAAGCCCAAAAAGAAGAGGTAGAACAACAATTCCAGTTTGCAGAGCCGTTTACAATATCAACATCTCCCTCTCATCATAAACGCTCACCCCAGAATCACCCAATCCACAGCGAATCGCACGGTCAAGTGCCATAATCAGAGCAACCGCACCGTCAATCTTCTCTGTGGATTTTTCCTTATCCGGCTTGATATTTCCGGCAGGGTCACGCTTGATGAAAATGTTATCCATCATCCACCGCAGCACAGGATGACCGCCGTGGGCGATTTTCTTTTCAAGGGTGAGTTTCATCAGCTCTTTGGTCGGTGGCGACATATCCTTGTAGCCCTGTCCGAATTGAACAAGCGTAAAACCTAAACCCTCAAGGTTCTGCGACATCTGCACCGCACCCCAACGGTCAAATGCGATCTCACGGATGTTGTAAATCTTGCCAAGTTCTTCAATGAAACTCTCGATAAAGCCGTAGTGAACAACATTTCCCTCCGTGGTCATAATATACCCCTGCCGTTCCCACACGTCATACGGCACATGGTCACGGCGGACTCGCAGGTCGAGGGTTTCCTCGGGCAGTCAGAAGTATGGGAGAATGCTGTATTTGTCATCCTCATCGGTCGGAGGAAACACCAGCACAAAAGCAGTAATATCGGTTGTTGAGGATAGGTCAAGTCCGCCGTAGCAGACACGTCCTTCCAGTTCTGACGGATTGACACTGAATTTACACGCATCCCATTTATCCATCGGCATCCAGCGGACAGCCTGCTTTACCCACTGATTCAGTCGCAACTGACGGAAGGCGTTTTCTTCTCCCGGCGTTTCCTTTGCGGAATTGCAAGCAGCCACAACCTTGTCCATGCCGATGGTTTTATCAAGACTCGGATTTGCCTTCTTCCAGACTTTCGGGTCTGTCCAATCATCGGATTGCTCCGCACCATAAATGACAGGGTAGAAGGTAGGGTCGTGCTTTCTGCCCTCGATGATGTCCTTTGCCTTAGAGTGAACCTCGTAGCAGATGGAATTTGTATCCGTGCCTGCTGTCGTGATAAGGAAGTACAATGGCTGCATTCGTGCATCGCCGGAACCCTTTGTCATAACGTCAAAGAGCTTTCGGTTCGGTTGCGTATGAAGTTCATCCATCACAACACCGTGAATATTGAAGCCGTGCTTGGAGTAGGCTTCTGCGGAAAGTACCTGATAAAAACTGTTCGTCGGCATATATATAATACGCTTCTGAGCAGTCAGAATTTTTGTCCTCTTGCTTAACGCAGGACACATTCGCACCATGTCTGCGGCGACATCAAAAACAATCGAGGCTTGCTGTCGGTCTGCGGCACAGCCGTAAACCTCCGCTCGTTGTTCACCATCGCCACAGGTTAAGAGGAGAGCGACGGCAGCGGCAAGCTCGCTCTTCCCATTTTTTCGGCACCTCAATGTACGCTGTATTAAACTGTCGATAGCCATTCGGTTTCAGCACACCGAAAAGGTCACGGATGATCTGTTCCTGCCAATCCAGAAGCTCGAAGTGCTTTCCAGCCCATTTGCCTTTGGTATGGCACAGGCATTGAATGAAATTCACCGCATAATCCGCAGCCTTTTTGCTGTACTTGGAATCATCAGCCATAAATCGTGTCGGTTTGTATTTAGCCATTGTTTCACCTCCTGCCATAAGAAAAGCCCACCATCGGTGAGCTTCTGTATATATGAGCAACAGCCCCGCAGGGCTGCTGGTTTGGTTTAATTGTAGTCCCTTATCAGAATCGCCAATGCCATCTCCGTGTCGCTGTCGATTGCCTTGGTGTCCTCGCCACGGTCGTAGTTGTAGACTACCTTGCCGTTTCGCTTGAGGGTAAGCTTACTGATTCTGCCGTTTTCGATTCCGTAATGGCTCGGCTCATCGTAGTGCTTCACCCAGTAATGGAATACGCTGTTTCTGACTTTAATTGTACCTTCTGACCACATTTTTTTATGCTCCTTTTTCGAATTTCCCGAAGGCTATGTGCCTTTCGGTAGTATGTATGTTACCGCATTATCGGAGGATAGCGGGGCGGTATTTCGGATAATAAATGTGACAAATATCAAGCACAGAAATTGTGTATTATGCGACGCTCACACTTGCCCCAGAATCGCCCACAAGCCACCGTTTTCGGCGTTGCGTAGTTTGTTATGTCTTGGCAGAAAAACCCAACAAGGGCAACGTGGGCGAAGGTGGGAGCCTTTCGGCTCCGCCCCTTTGGGTGCTTGGGGAGGTTATCTCCCCGTTCTGCATTCCCATTCAAATTCTGCCCAGGCTTCGTAGTTCCTGTCAAAAGCCTCGTCGTCGTCAATGTAGTCGTAATCGTAGCTGATTCCAACCACCTCCTCGAAGGTTGTGCCGTTTGCTTCGGCATCCTCTCTTGCAAGTTCCTCGGCGTGCTTTTCAATCCAAGCCTCGAAGTCCTCGTCCATGTCCTCGTTCTCGATTTCAAGCTCGTATTCGTACTCGCTGTCTGCCCAGGTGATTGTTGCCTTGGAAGTGTATTCTTTCTCGTTCCAATTGCTCTTTCTTGCCATCGCTCTTGCCTTTGCTACTCCGTAACTTACCATTTTTGTATCCTCCGTAATTCTTATTTTTCCGTGGGGTTTTCTCCCTTTCGGTGATTACATATTACCGCATAGTGTGAATAATAGCAAGTGGCTAAAAGTACAGAATATAGGGCAAAAATACACCTCCACTGTTGTGTATATTATGACAGACACAAGCCCCGGCAAAGGGGCTTGCATCAACGAAAGATAAGTTTACGGAGTGCAAGACTTACGGAGCGTCCCGCAGGATAATCGGCAGCAGACCGTTGGGCGTGAAAATGAAAAGCTGTGGCTCCCAGAAGTACTTTTTATATTTTTCCATCAGCTCATCGGGAAGGTCGGAAAAATTCTCACCCTCGATGCCACAAAGGAAAAATGTACCCTTGATAACATCTGCACCGAGAATTCTGTTCCACTGCGTATCAGCTTTCATTTTCGATTCCTCATCGCACACCAGTGCCACCATATCCTCAAAAGGGTATATGGCTTCAATGTATCCGCCCACCGTTTTTTGCAGGCTTTCAAGGCTGCTGTTGATTTCGGCTTCGTAGGGGTGTTTGCCCGGTTCAACAATCAAAATTTTCATATTCGTTCTCCTCGGTATTATTGTGGCAGGCAGCCCCGAAGGGCTGTGCCGCTGTTGCTTAGTTCAGGCTCATTCTGATGGCGGGTACAACCTTCAGCTTTCCGGTGGAGAAGTCGGTGTAGTTGGCATTCACCGTGGTCAAGCCGTTCATGCAGAATCCGTGCTTTTCAAATTCTGCAAGTGTCTGAATCAGACTGCTGAAGGTGCTTGAAATGGTAAATTCCGTGATACCCTCCGCCTTGAGGAACTCGCTGATTGCCGCAATGTCATCCTCCCAGACTACCTCGGAGAAGTCGATCAGCTCGTTGCCGGTGTGCTTCTGCTGGCGGTAGGCTGTGAAAAGCGTAAGGTTTAGCTTGTGGGTTCTGAAGAACTCGTTATCCTCGTGCATTGCCTGTTCAAAAATCTTGATTTCTTTCATGTTGTTTTCCTCCTGATTTCGTTGTTTTCCGCCTTGCGGTAGTATGTATATTACCGCATTTCAAGAAGATAGTCAACGATAATCGGCACAATAAATGTGACAAACATGACAGCGAAATCAGCCTTGGTATTGTGTAATATATGCCCTCGCACACGAGCCGTTTGTTGGGCTCGTGTGGGGCTTGCTTTCTGATGGGGGTGTTTTTCGAAGGTGCTTGAAACGCCCCAAGAAAGGCAACGTGGAGCGTTTTTCCGGCTTATTCTTCACCGAAGTGCCTGTGGATTACCTCCAGGATTTCATCCTGTTCAGCCTTGCAGATGCCAATTGAATCCAACGCTTCTCTGGTTCCACAATCGGGGCAGACAAAGGTTTCATTGTCGAATCGGGAAAGTGCCGGGGCGCCTGTGTATTCTTGTCCGCACTTAGGGCAAAGAGCAGTTCTCTTTTCATCCGTTTTCATTACTTCGCCCTCCCTTCACTGACCGCAATTGCCTTCATCAGAAGTGCAGGCTTGAAACCGAAGTGGCGATAGCCCATAAGACAGGTCTGAAGATAAGCTCTGCTGGGGATTCCCAGGTGACGCTCCTCATGCATGATGTATACAAAAGCCTTCACGGTTTCGATTTTGCCGTTCTTCAGAATTTTCACAGGCAACTCTATTTCCGTTTTGTAGTAGAAGTTGGGGCAACCTTCGTAGGCATCAAGGTTTCTTTCGTCACGCTCCGAAACTTCCCACACAGCAACCGGAACGGTGGAGCCTTCCTTCTTTTCGATGGTAAGGTACGAGCCTGTCATGCTGCCCTTGAAAAGTAGCTGGTAGTCGAGGATTTCAGCCGTGCCGAAAATCGTGGCATCGGGGCAGCGATAACGCATCTGCTGCACGTTGAGGTTAGAGCCGTAGGCAAGGTAATATTTTTTCATGATAATTTCTTCCTTTCCGAAGGAAATACCCTTCTACCACCCAGAGCCGCCCGAAGGCGGCGAGTGGCAGGAGGCTATCTCCTTAGTTGCCAAATCTCCATGCGGCATTGCCATCAAGGTTTCGCATCAAAATTTCTCTTGCTGTTTTGAATTCATCCCCAACAAAACCTAATCTGATAAGCCATGTCCTCATCAAGAATTTTTTGTTTTCAGAAGTGCTTTTCTTGGGGCTTGCCGTTCTTACCTCCTTTGCCATCTCAGAAAGGGCAAGGGCAAGCTGAATAAAGGTTTTCAATTCACCTGCGTGAAGTCCGTTCTGCTTTCCGTTTTCAGGCTTGTTGAATTGGAAAAGTCTGAATTCAATCGTTCCCTTTGTGAAAACCGAATGGTAATTCAACTGTGCGTATCTGCTGTCGTTGTAATGGTGGTCTCTTCCGTAGTTGCAACCGTGGGATTCGTACCAAATATCCGCAAGTCGAGCCATTGTTGTAGGTTTCTTCTGATTAACTTTTGCAAGGAAATTTGGGTTTACTGTTCTGCAATATCTTTCCGTTCTTCCTCTGTCAATTTTAAGGCTTTCAATCAGAAGCTCCTCGTGGCTTGCCATAATGTTTGCAAGGTTTCTGAGGGTTTGTGGTGTGTGACCGTTTGCTCCGATGTGAATGTGAATTCCACAGCCTCTTGTATAATCGCTTTTTGCTCCAGCCTTGCGAAGTCTTCTCACAAGCTCCTGCAAGGTTTCGATGTCGCTGTAGTGAAGAATCGGTGTAACCATTTCGCATTTTTCACTGTCGCATCCCGAAATGCTCACATCCTTCTGGAATTTCCATTCTCTCCCTTGTGCATCCCAAGCCGACCAGGTGCTGTAGCCGTTACGACCTGCTGTGTTTTGGTATCTGCCCGTTCCGAAGAACTCTGCTGCAAGCTTTGCGGCTCTGTCACGGGTGATGTTGTTCATTTCTACTTCAACCCCAATCGTCTGGTTTTTGAGGTTTTCAATCTGCTGTGCTGTTCTTGCGTTCATGGTGGTTTTCCTCCGTAAATTCGTTGTTTTCGTAGGGTTTGTTCCCTTTCGTTGTGTACCATATTACCGCATTACGGAGGATATAGCAATACGATTACTACACAATCTTTTCGGCTGTATTTCTGCGAATAATTGTGTAATATACAGTCTTGATTTACTTGCTATTGTATGGTAATATGGGTATCGTGGAGGTGGGTCCTCGATTATCCGAGGCCCCAGGGACTTTTGAAAAATCATCCACACTCTCAATCACAGAAAGGCTACTGCCGTTCTGCCATTTCACATGAATATTTCCGGCATCATCCACACACTGTACCGTTCCAATCGTACCCTCTGGCACGGGATAGGGGTCTTTCATATGGTGCAGGATAATTTTTGTGCCGGCAGGATATTTTTCTCGCAGAGCCGCAAGCACCTGTTTATTCGGAAACTGCATCATTTGCACCTCCATTTCTGAACGCTGAACTGCCCGACAGCTTTCTCAGAAGTACCTTTCTCACTGTCTTGAACTCTGTCCCGATAAATCCCAATCGGAGAAGAAAGCAGCGGAAGGCGTATTTCTCGTTATCGCTGGTGTCGGGTTTATTGTTGATACGCTTCTGATTCTTCGCCATATCGCAGAGTGCCGAAATGAACTGGCTATAGGCATCTGCGTCATGCTCCGTCTCCACCGTGAACCAAGGGAACTCCGCCGTTTCCTTTTCGATGTTGTAGGCAAGGGAATCCGTACCGAGGGCGTGTTTAATAAGCGTACCCTTGTTTTCCAGAATCCTGTCGAGGTTGGCAAAGACCGTCTCATCGAAGAATTCCAACGGCATGGTAATGGTCAGATCGTTTCGTTCCTCACCGAGGGATTCCACTGTGAAACCCTGTGCTTCCAGTTCTTTCAGAAGTTCACCAACCTCATCAGTGTAGGATCGAGTTTTCGTAAAGTGCAGCGTTCCGTTTTTGTCAAGGGTGTGCTGTCCGATTTTGTAAGCACAGGTCGGCATGAACTGATATTCGGGTTTTGCCCCCACAATCATGCCGATTGCCTGTGCCAGTCGCTTACGCTCTGTGCAGTTGAATTTGATTTCCATAATGTAACTAGCCTCCTAAAATCTTGTGTCGGCATACCCGCTCGCCTCGTGCAGCATCCTGCCTCGGCTCGGGGCATCCTTTTTCCGCCTTTCGGCGTTGGTACACATGTTACCGCATAAGGCACAGAAATTCAAGTCATTTCGGCGTAGAATAGATGTAGAATTATTCGGGGCAGTTTTGTGCATAATACGCTATATCTGCATTTGCTTTAAAACTTCCTGCATCGGCAAAAACAACGCATATAGTGATGGAAAGCTATTGATTTTTTGCCGATAATATGATATAATAGAATCAGAAATAATGGAGGTCGGCTGAGTATGAGGCGGGATGATGCCCGAATGCGAAGTTGTGCCGACATTGGATTTTAGGAGGTGTCACATGAAATACTTATCTGTTGCTGAAATCGCAAAAAGGTGGAATATATCGGAAAGAACAGTCCGTAATTATTGTGCGGAAGGGAAAATTCCCGACGCTTTCCTTACAGGTAAAACTTGGAATATCCCTGAAAATGCTGTGCGTCCTAAACGAAAAAATAAGAAGGATGACAGCCCGAAAACATTGCTGGATTTCCTGAAATATGAAAAGAAAGGTGCAGTAAAAGGTGGAATTTATCATAAGGTGCAGATTGAACTGACCTACAATTCCAACCATATCGAAGGAAGCAGGCTGACGCATGACCAGACAAGATACATTTATGAAACCAATACAATTGGCGTAGATAACGACGCTGTGAATGTCGATGACATTGTAGAAACCGTCAATCACTTCCGCTGCATTGATATGGTAATTGAACACGCTACTCAACCGATCAGCGAAGCATTTATAAAATCGCTGCATCATGCTCTCAAGCACGGCACAAGTGATTCTCGTAAGGAATGGTTTGCTGTCGGCGATTACAAAAAACTTCCAAACGAAGTGGGCGGCAGAATCACCGCCGAACCGGAAGAGGTAGCGGAAAGAATGCGTAAACTCCTCACTTCATATAACACAAAAAAAGAAAAGACTATTGAAGAAATCATTGCATTTCATTATGAATTTGAAGCCATTCATCCTTTTCAGGACGGAAACGGCCGTGTTGGAAGATTGATTTTATTCAAGGAATGTCTAAGAAATAACATCACGCCGTTTATTATTGATGAAAGGCATAAGATGTTTTATTATCGAGGACTTCATGAATGGGAACAGCAGCGAGGCTATTTAATTGACACTTGTCTTTCCGCACAAGATGTTTTCAAGGCTTATTTAGATTATTTCAGGATTCCGTATTCGGATTGATTTTTTGTGCATAATACGCTACTCCCGCAAGCACAAACCACCCGACAGGCAATGAGATGGAATTGCCCCACATTTTGTAAGCGGCAGAATCGGAGTAAGGATTTTTTATCCATTTCAGAATCTGCTTATCTGTTTTCGGCTTTTTATCGGGAGAAAAAGCAAGCCTGTGGATTTCAAACACATCACGCCAGAAAGCAATATCCTCATCGGTAGGATTCTCAATTCCCAGTCCATCGCACCACCATGTCGGCATACCTTGGAGCAATGCACATTCCTGAGGAGTCAGACGGCGGACAATATATTCCACACCATCAGCCATATCATTCACAACAGGCGGATCTTTGTAGTCGGTTGCAACAAGTGTGTTTGCAAGTTCCTTTTCAGCAATCGTGTGATAGGAATTTTTACTGGTCGAATATGTCGGATGTGCCACACCACCTGCACCCGAGGCAACAAGGGTCGGTGAGGTCTCCTCCTCGATCAAATGCTCCAGCAACTGTACACCGTTTTCTTCCGCAGGAGCAATGTGCGGTTTGCCGGATACACGTTCACCGCCACGCTTGGCATGACCTTTCTCCAATAAATGTGCCAGTTGGTAACGATTTTTACTGTGTACAGTCATTTCAAGAGAATGGCTGTTTTCCTTGGTCTTCTTCGTTGCCCAGCTTTTTGCATATTTTCCGGTGTCCTTCGGAGCATTGGCGGAAATCTCGTTTTTCACTTGTGTGGCGGATTTCCGGACAGCCTTTTTCATGGCGGTATCTGCAAGGTCTGCATACTCCTGCAAGCCCTGCATGATTTCCTCTGCAAGATTGTCAATACTGGTCATTTTGTCCTGCCTTTCTGGCTTCTGCAGTAAGTTTCAGATAGTCCTTGTGCAGATAATCCGTTGTAACACTGGCGATGTTGTACGTGACATTCCGAAACAAGATTCGGTTGCCTGTTACAGACGGCATCCAGTTTCGACTTTGCCGAATGAGGAATTCCAGTGTTTGTGTTTCTTTGGTCACACCAGCGTCCGTATGCTCCGAAGAAGCTTTCAAAGTCACTTTTGCCCAGCAGGAAAAAGCTTCGTCCCACACAGCGGTGTGATTGCCGATTTCATCGGTAACAACACGATTTTCCAGAAAGGTAATTCGCTGATTGAGTGTTCCAATTTCCATTACATCACACCCTCTCGCTGTGCAAACAGCATGGCACGAAGCGTTAACGTCAGCTTGGAAAAGTCTGCGGTATTGCGGTTTTCATAGAGATAAGAAACCGTGTAGAGCATTGCTGTCCGTACCACATCTTCGTTTTCTGAAAAGCGTTCCTCGTCCATTCTTCCTACATCCATTACCAGCTGTTTTGCAGTTGAAATAAGGGAGAGAAGCAATGTATCATCATCTTCAAAATCAATCCGCAGATACTGTTTGACTTCCTGTAAAGTTACCACCCACTCCACCCCCTTTCTCTGATTACGCTTTCATGCCAAGTGTCTTTACGGCTTCGGTCAGAATCAGTCTGCCATCGACACGCTGAGATGCGAGGAATCCAACCTGACCATTCATTGCAAATACCTCGTTCAGCCGCTTAAAGGAACGACCCTGCCGGTCGCCGATCCAATAATAACTGAAATCACCAAAAGCAAGGCACTTTGCACCTGCCTTGATCTCCGGCACATAGCTGGAAGTGTAGTACGGACGATTCAGAATGGTATCCGGTACGCCTGCCTGCACGGACGGATTCCAGATATAGTTTCCGGTGCTGTCTTTCAGCTTACGAAGTGCCTTTACTGTGGAATCGTTGAGAACCCACACTGCCTTCTTACGATACGGGCTTCTCAGAGAATAGAACAGTTCCAGAACATCATCGAAAGTGATATTTGCAGTGCTGGTTGTCGCTCCGCTTTCTGCACCGCCCGTTGCAGCAAAGATACCAGTCGGCTTGCCCTTGCCGTCACCAATGAAGAAAGATTCTTCTTCCTTTGCACCGATTCTTCTTGCAAATTCCTTTGCGATGTAAGACGGCAGGTCAAAAGCGGCATCATTCAGCAGTTCCTCAGAGATCTTAATTGCCGTACCGACCTTGTACGCACCAAGGGAAGCCTGTCCAAAGGTATCATCCGACAGCTTATATGCGTCCTCCTCGTCCATCCAAGCAGCTTCGCCCTTAGAAGTAACGATGGGAATCTTTCGATCACCGGAGGAAGTTTTAATAACAGTCGCCAGCTGCCGGAAAATGTTTTCTTCGGTCAGGGCTTCCACCAGTTTTCGTTCAAACTCATCTGGAACAAGATAGCCACCCTCAGTATCTGTACCAACCTGCAGGTCGTTTCGGACATCGTAAAAATTGCGGTTGCGGATGTTGTTCCAGAAAGCAGTACGATATGCATCCGATGCAATGCCGGTCTTGGTATCACTGTGAGTGGATGCGTTCGGCTTGTTCTGAATCGGCGTAGAAGTGGGCTTGTTCATCTCCGCTTCAATCTGAGCCTGTCGTTCCAGCCGCTGGATTTCCTTGCCGTATGCCACGATCTGCTGCTCCATGGCATCGTATGTCTTGCTGTCCTCTTCCGAAAGCAGACCGCTTTCATTTCGCTTGGAATCCAAAAAGTCACGGGCAGTATCCCATGCCTTGCTTCTTTTTTCTCTCAGTTCCTGAATTGTCATAGTATCAGTCCTCCTGTATTTTTAATATTTCAAAAGCTCCAGCCGCTTGTCCAATTGGTTGATCGGCGTGCCTTTGGATGCAGTTGCAGAAATCTTCTGCAGAAAAGAATCCAGCGTTTTGGATGGTGTGTACAGCATGGATGCTGTGCTTTCTTTCTTTTTTTCATCTGGATCTGTTTTTTCTGGTTTTTCTTCTGGAACAAACGGATTCTTTTTAGAAAAGAGAATGCCGTCTACAAATCCCAGCTGCAATGCTTTTTCTGCATTCATCCACGTTTCTTCATCCATCAGCCTTGCGATCTTATTGCGGCTGAGATGCGATTTTTCTGCATAAGCATTGATAATGGATTCCTTGACTTCATCCAGAAGTGCGATTGCTTTCTCCATATCTGCCTTGTTGCCCATGGCACAGGTCATCGGATTGTGGCACATCAGCATTCCGGTCGGTGAAATCAAGGTTTCTTCTCCAGCCATCGCCACCACAGAAGCCGCAGAAGCGGCAATGCCGTCAATCTTGACCGTAACCTTGCCCGGATGGTTTCGGAGCATGGTATAGATCTGACTGGCAGCAAACACATCGCCGCCCGGCGAGTTGATAAAGACGGTCACATCACCGCTGTGTTTTTGCAGTTCCGAGCGGAACATGGCAGGGGTGATGTCATTTTCAAACCATGTACTCTCCGCAATCGCACCGTACAAATACATCTCCGATGCACCGGTTTCTTCGTTGCGTACCCAGTTCCAGAAACGATTATTCTTCATGGGTCGTTTCCTCCTTTTCATTTTTCTTTGCAAATGCACCTGCATCAGCAAGTTTGGTGAAGCTACCGTTTACGAGATACAGATTTCCGCCCTGTTCTTCCGGCACCAGATTCATATCCTCCAGTTCCCGAATGTCATTGGTGGACATCCAGCCGTTCTGTCTGGCGGTAGCATAGCCCTGCATTCTGGAAGCGTAGTCACCACGCAAAAGCCCCTCTACATTGAATTTGATGAAGTATTTGCCTTTCTCTGAATCGGAAAGCAGATCTTTCATCATGCCTTGCTCCCATCGAACAATCCACGGGTCAAGACTGTATTTCACGAAATCCAATGATAGATGTTCCACGTTACTGAATGTGGCATGGTCAAGATCGCCGATCATATGAAGCGGCACTCGATACAACCGGGCAATTTCCTCTACCTGAAACTTTCTGGTTTCCAGAAACTGTGCTTCATTGTTGGGGATGGAAATAGGCGTGTATTTCATGCCCTCTTCCAAAATTGCGGTATGATGCGAGTTGGAACCACCATAGGCACGCTGCCAAGCATCCCGCACACGCTCTGGATTTTTGATGACTCCCGGATGCTCCAACACACCAGATGGACTGGCTCCGTTGGCGAAAAAGGTAGAACCATAGTCTTCACAGGCAAGGGAAATGCCGATTGCATTCT
>ERZ772870.1303-NODE-1303-length-18787-cov-3.363496_pt1 | contig 18787 bp, 18 predicted proteins | sample MGYA00511376_ERZ772870 | MGnify/ENA primary metagenome ERZ772870 (study PRJEB29015, sample SAMEA2737719) | human gut metagenome | biome: human gut; feature: human-associated habitat; material: faeces | place: China | collected 2012 ... | reverse complement strand
TTTCAATCAGAGAAGTTATAATTGCAGAAAAAGAGCGGGGCTGCCTATGCGCCCCGCCAAATCTGCTTAACCAAATATAAAATCCTTTAAGGCACTGTTTGTCCCACCAATGATCCCTACCAGCCATGCAGCCGCCAGAGGCAGACCGTATGGACTGATAAGAAAGGCGATCATAAGCCAGGCAAGACCCGGCAAAAATCCTGCGACAAAGAACAGCACCAATGCTGCCAAAAAGATGATCCCGGAAAGGACCACCAAAAATTTACATACCAGATAAAGAATCCCCGTAACCAGCATAAAGGGAAGTGCCAGTAATTTACCTATCAAACGCATACGCTTTGCCTCCTTTCAGAAGGGTATCTGCCCTTATAAAAATTTTACCGTGACGGCAAAAAGAAAGCAACGGCTTTCCGGATGTTTATGAAATGTTTGCAAATCCCCGGATCAGTTTGTCCATGCCATCCCAAAGGCTGTCCAGACGGGTGCGGATGTCATCTATATCTGCGGCATAAATATTGCCGGTCTCATTGGCCCGTCTGGTATATTGGTTTAAGTTATTGGAACAAATGCGGAGAAGCCGGATCATTTCTTGAATGTCTCCCATATCAAGGTGAATGATGTAACCGTCTACGGCCATCTTTCGCAGATATGCCGACAGATTGGTAATGCCAAGTTCCGCCATGCGTTCTTTTACCAGTTCGGCCTCCGCTTCGGACATGACAAATTCGACGCGGACAGATTTTTTGTTATGCCTGCCCTTCATCGTTCCAACCCTCTTTTATGAGATGAGACCTCCTGTGTTGAAACCACCGTCTTTGCTCTTTTGAGTTTTTCCCGCAGGGTGGTCTTTTCCAGCTTATCAAGATATTCCTCCAGATTTCCGGCTGTCGCATGATAGCTGCGTTTGAGGCGTTCCCGTTTTAGAATTATCATCAGCTCCGGCTCATTTTCTGGCAGATAAGTCATTGTTTTAGGGGCTCCATGCTCTGGCATAAGCCGGTTCATAAATTGTCTCCGTTCCTGATAGGGAATCGTGATAACATTTCCATCCTCAAAAGCAACGGCTACATTTCCGATTGGACAGGTCAATTTTTTCATCCGTTCCACATGTTCTCTGTAATTTAGCGGATAGAGATCGCCAAATATTTTTCCGTCCCTGACTTCTTTCAAAGAGATGGCATAAGCCAAAACGGGATCATTTGTCTGCTCCTGGTAAAACCGCCACACTTTGTTTTCATGGCTGCCCTCCAGATAAACTTCCCGTTCGCGCAGGGTATAGGTTCCGCAAGGGCGTGACATCCAAAGAAGCTGTTTATCCTCTGAACGGTCTGACACAGCCAGTTTTGAGATCAGTTCTTTATCCAGGTCAAAGTCCTCTTTATAATGTTGGGTATGAAGATCTACGATACGGGAAAGAGCACCCAAAAGATCTACATCCTCAAATCTTACCCCGGCCATCAGCGTTCCCTTTCCGGCACCGGAGGGATCATCTGCCTTGCTTCATGCTCCGGTTTATCTGCTTTCAGACGGTCCATCAAGGACGGCTTTGCTTCCGGCACCAGCTCCCGGATTTCTTCATCCGTCTGTCCGTCTGTCAGATCCGGGCGCACAGGAGGTTCGTTGTTCAGCCTGCCATCCAGCATATTGTAGTTGCCGGTCTGACCTTCCTCATAAAGTTCTGCATTGCGCAGATAACTCTCCGGCGCCTGAAATGGCTGTCCGGCAAACAGGATTTCTCTTTGTGTGGTAAACTGTGCAAGGACGCCATTTTGCAGTCTCGCAAATTCTTCATACTGGCGCAGGGTAAGCCCTCGTTCCAGCATTTCCGTCTGGGTATGCGCCCAGCCTTCTCCATAGAGAAAATAGTACATGTCGGGCTGATCACAGACAAAACACAGGGAACCGTCCTGATTGTCATAGTAAGATGGCTGCATATCCTGACAATGGCAGCGTTCCTCACGCCCCAAATACACACGGTTGTCCGCACCCAGCATAGCGACCATACCCGCGTAATTACTATGGACCGCAGAGCGGATTTCTACCAGCGGATCTGTTTGAGAAGGAATCTGTCTGCCCGGAATCTCATTTTGTTTTTCCGCTGCATCATTTCTTGGTATCACTTCTTCATGGCTGCGTGCATCCAGCTCCGGTTGAGATGTTCCTTTCCGAACAGCACCGGGTTCCGGTTCTTTTTCTTTCACATAGTATCGGACATTTGCTGTCGTATGTTCGTTGGCTTCCTTTGCATAGTTTTCAGCAGCAGCTTTGGTATCAAACTCCAACGGTTTTCCATTTTCCTTGCACCAGCTTTGTGCCGGTCCGAAAATAGAAGTGCTGCTTCGTACTGCCCATACACCATAGGTCCGTTTCTTTTCCATTCCGCATCCCTCCTTATCGTTCCTGCTGTTTGGAAGTTTGTTGCTTTTTTACCGGGTCTGCCGGTTTTGTTGCTTTTAGCTGCTGACGGAGAGAATTCTTATGCTCCGGTTCGGAATCTGTGATGTTGACATATTCGCCAATGATACAGAGCGCTTCTCCATAACTGCCGGAAACAAATACCCGATCAGACATTTCTTTTGCCTGTTCTTTCAAACCATGCTCCCGCAAAGTACGGGAAGCAATACCCAGCAGATTAAAAATGTTCCCATCTGCTCCGATCAGCGGACAATCCGGTTTATCTGCCAACGCTTCCGGTGTTTCTATAAATCCGCCTAAATAATTCGGCACAAAGTCCGACAGCCATGTGCCGCCATAGACTTCATGGGTCTGTAAACGCCACAGGGCAAGTTTTCCTATATCCAGTTTCACATCATCAAACGGGTAAAGCAAACAGGTCAGTTCTCCGTGCTGAAAAGCAAACACATTCTCAAACTGACTGCCATCTTTCAATATGCCTGCTTTTGTCAGCATTTCATTGATCCCGTCCACCCACTCTGTCAGATCCCCGCCACAGCCCTGTAAAATCAGTCCTTCCTTATCCGGCATGCGGCGAAGGTCCTCCGCGGTAATCGTGTTGATATTCAAAAAATCGCCTCCTATCGTTTTTGTTAAAATATATGTTTTGTCCGCAACTTAACCTCATTTCATAGCACCGGAGTATTCTTATACAGCCCCCTTAAAAACAGGTGCGAAAACCCCTTGAAAATCAAGGACTTTTAAGGCTAAGTTGCGGACATATCATGGTTAGTTTTGCCGCTGCCGGCGTTTGCATTCCCGCTCGGATTTCCGTCTTGCATAGACCCGGCAGGCATCGGAACAATATGCCTGGCTGGTCGTAGGAAGATATGCTTTTCCGCACACAGGGCATATTTTCTGTCTCATGGAGATGTCCTCGCCGGTAATGGCTGATTCCAGTGCTGCATCCACTGGCAGCACCGCTTTTTCAAAGTACCTGCAATAAGCGCCGGTCCACCATTTATTCAGCATATAGCAAGGACTGTCCAAAGGAAGGCAGATCTTATCCTGAGAGTCATAGTTGGCGCACAGCTCTGTAACCAGCTTTCGGATCGCAGCCCGTTCAGCCCTGGTTAGTTCCCGTGCCGGCGGGGCGCTCATTTACGCCTGCCTTTCTTTATGGGAAATTCCAGCTTGAAATTCACATATTTACCGCCGGTATCATCCAGGATCACTTCCGCATCATAGGTCTTTCCTGTTTTTTCACTGTAAAGCCCGGACATAGAAATACGGCCCTCTTTCAAAAGAACCGCTGCCACAGACTTTGTGATGGATTTTTTCTTACTGGAAAAGAAACGGTTATCTTTCCATAGAGCAAAAGAACATTCCCTGTTGTCGCAGAAAAACCCTTTCTTTCCTTCATATACCGGGGCTCCGCAGCGAGGACATACCCCTACGGCTTCATGTGCAGTTCCTCTGGAAGAAGGAAACAGATCCGCAAAACGTTCTTCCGGGGTAGTATGTTCTTTTACCAGCGTCCGGCTCATATCTGCAATCTGATCCATAAAAGATGTTGCCGACAGTTCGCCATGTTCCACTTGTTTCAGCATGGATTCCCATTCTGCAGTTAAGATGGGAGATTTGATATTGTCCGGCAGGACTGCGATCAGGTTCTTTCCTTTTTCCGTAGGAATGAGCTGCTTTTTCTTTCGCTGTACAAATCCGGCAGAAACCAGCTTTTCCAGTGTTGCCGCACGGGTAGCCGGAGTACCCAATCCTTTACGCTCGGCATCTTCCGGCATATCTTCCGCACCGGCCGTCTCCATAGCGGACAGCAGCGTGTCCTCCGTATAATGTTTCGGCGGTGAAGTTTTCCCTTCACGGAGACTTGCTGACACAGTTTCAAAAGTCTGTCCTTCCTTCAGCACAGGGAGAGCGGCATCTTCATTTTCTCTGTGTTCCGTTTCACTCTGCCTGATACTCATACGGTGAATCCGTTCCACCTCTTTCCAGCCGGACTGTAAAATAGTCTTTCCTTTTGCCGTAAAAGTATATCCCTGGCAGTCCAATATAGCGGTGACCGCTTCAAATCGGTGTACCTGCGTTGTGGCACAAAGCAGTCTGACGGCAAGCAGGGTAAGCACATCCCGCTCCCCGGAAGGAAGCTCCGACAGGTCTGTCCGTGCAATCTCCACAGTTGGGATGATGGCATGGTGGTCGGTCACTTTGCTGTCGTCTGTTACCCGGTCAATGTCCGGCTCTCCGGCGCAGCCTTTTCCAAAGGGCATATTGTCACGCAGCCACAGGATCAGGGAAGCGGCGGTTGCCTGCATGTCCTTCGTCAAATACTGGCTGTCCGTTCTCGGATAGGTTGCCAGCTTCTTTTCATAGAGAGATTGCACATAATCAAGGGTCTGTTGAGCCGTATAGCCATAAATACGGTTACATTCCCTTTGCAGAGTTGTAAGGTCATAAAGGCGGGGAGGCTGTATAGTTTTTACCTGCTTTTCCACAGAACGCACAAAAGCGGAGTTGTGGTCACAGTCCATACGGATTTTTTCAGCCTCGGATCGTTCCGTCATTTTTTCGCCGGAAGCAGTAAAACCTCCGCAGGTGATTTCCGGCACATAAAAAGGCTTACTGATGAAGGATTCAATATCCGACTCACGCTGTACCAAAAGTGCCAGTGTCGGTGACATAACACGGCCGACATTTAGGGTGACACCATACAGGACAGAAAAAAGCCGGGTGGCATTGATCCCGATCAGCCAGTCGGCTCCTGCCCGGCATACTGCCGCATCATAGAGCTTATCGTAATCACTGCCGGGACGGAGATGGTCAAAACCCTCACGGATCGCCGCATCCTCCATACTGGAAATCCAAAGGCGTTCCATAGGCTTATTACATCCGGCATATTCATAGACCAGACGGAAGATCAGTTCTCCTTCACGCCCGGCATCCGTAGCGCATACCACGGAATCAACCCGTTTGTCCTTCATCAGCCGACACAAAAGAGCAAGCTGTGTTTTCTTATCCTTTGGAACTTCATATTTCCAGTTTTCCGGTAGGATCGGAAGATCCTCATACCGCCATTTGGCGTACTGTTCTTTGTAAGCCTCCGGCTGTGCCAGTTCCAAAAGATGTCCCACGCACCAGCTCACCAGATAGCCGGAACCTTCGAGATAACCGTCTTTTCTTTCCGTTGCGCCTAATACTGCTGCCAGTGACATAGCAACAGAGGGCTTTTCTGCAATCACAAGTTTCAATTTTTATTCCTCCTTCATAGTTTCAAATTCTTTATCCGCAAGTTTTCCGGTTTGCATAAGACACATCAGCATAACGCCGGAAACTATCCCTCCGGCAAAGGTAAGGAAATGTGAAATCAGGTTCCACATAAGCATTCCTCCTAAAAATGGGTAAAGAAAAACGCCCACTTCAAAGTGAGCGCATCAACAGGTATCTATTTTGTTTTTGGTTTCAAGTGATCCGGCAGGACGATTTCTCCAACTGGGATTTCCCGCAGTTCCTTCTTCATCCGGTGGGTAAAGCGGATCGTCTTTGCTGTACCTCCGGTTTCCCGTCCGTCATATACAGCGATCACTCGGTCGGAGTGTTCCACCATATAACGATTTCTGTGGGAGTAGACGCTTGGGAGATATTTTTCCTGTATCACAACAACATCCGCACAAGCCTCCAGCAGTTCACGGGTTCTTGTTTTCTTATTTAGGCTGTCCAGACGCTTGCGGTAAGGGATCACTGCGATCAGCTCCAGTGCCGGGGTGGTCTGCTTTCTTTCCAGCACCAGCTCCACAAAATACTGGTCTACGCCATCTGCAAAACCGCTCATAAAACAGGTGAACCCATCTGTAACAGCAGCATCGATCTCATGTGCCAAGGCTGTTTTTATTTTGTTGATCTCATTCTGCGGTAAATCCCTGTGTCCGGTAACACAGCAAGTTTTTCCTTTCATCGGTCATCCCTCCATCTGATAGGTAAAATTCTTCACTTTTCATATAGTAATAGATTTAATTTAGCAAGTCAACGATAATACCCTTTTTCCTTTTGCGGATAATAAAGGGGCGTGAGGTACAATCTATTACAGAATGGGAGGTGAAGGCGATGTATGAAGATTTTGTCCCGGAACGATTAGCGAAACTGCGGACACAAAAAGGAGTTTCCGCACGCGATATGTCTTTATCGTTAGGTCAGGCAAACAACTACATCAATAATATTGAGAATAAAAAGTCACTTCCCGCTATGCAGTCTTTTTTCTACATCTGCGAATATCTGGGTGTGACTCCGCAGGAATTCTTTGACGAAGGAAATACTTACCCGGAAACCTTGAAGGAATTCATTGCAGAGGCAAGACAGCTTGATCCTCAATCCATGCAATATATCCTTGGTATTATGAAAGAACTCAATAGCAGAAAGTAGGCGGTCACGGTAATGGCCGCTTTTTTCGTGACTTTCTTTATTATATTTTATAATGTTCTCGAAATGTCCGCTCCCTATACCGATAAGTATTCAAAAACTGTTCTCCAAACAGCCTTTTTCTATTCGCCGGTACTGCCAAAGCTGCCGGTTCCTCGCTCTGTTCCCAGATCTGTTACAAAATCCGCAATGACAGTCGGCGTGATCACAAGCTGCCCGATACGGGCTCCCTTAAAAAGAGACTGCGCCTGATTGCTTACATTGCTGATGATCGCATGGATCTCTCCACAATAGCCGGAATCCACAGGCGGCAGTTCACAGACCAGACCTTTTACCGCCATGCTGGTACGGGGAAAGATATATCCCGCATATCCATCCGGTATTTCCAGTCCAAAACCCAAAGGAATTTTGGCGATTTCTCCGGGCTGTAAGGTACAGTCATAGGGCAGATAAACATCCGCTCCGGCATCATTGCCATGCGGACGGTAAGGACGCTGGTGCTCCGGCACGCCAAAGTCGATCAGTTTTATTTTCATCGGCAGTCTCCTTCCCAAAGAGCAGGATAATCTTTTTCCAAAATATCCTCTGGCGTCATATTTGCCTGCAGTTTTCGTCCGCAGGTCATTTTCCCTTCCAGACATCGATCCAACTGACAGAAAGGCCCGGTCAGTGACGGGGCAAACAAGGCAGGGCTTAGGTCATAAAGTTCTTTCCAGACCTTTAACAGCACGATCCTTGTTTCATCTGTATTTCTTCGGCATACCCGCTGGCCGATGATATGTTTCCACTGATAAGGGGTGGCGCTGATGAGCAGTACATTCCGTAATCCCTGGGGCGTGGCATAGCCGGCCGCATCGTGCCCGCTTCCGGCAGTGCACAGGGCTTCATAACATTTCATGCTTTCATTACAGCTTTTTAAGTACAGCTCCTGTACCACAGCCGGAGCCGTCATAATAGAATACGGGACAGCGAAATCCGCCTGTCCCGTATAGTTGCTGTACTGCAGCGATGCACTCATAAATTTTACTTCGTTCTGGTGGCGGGTGATCTGCGCCAGAAAACGCCTGCTGGCGCCGACAATGGCTACCGTGATCACCGCAAATTTCTGGATGGTAGGATGGGGAAGCGCCCCCATAGCTGCTACTGTCTGAACGCTGAATGATTTTTCGTAGAGCTCCATCAGGTCGTCCATTGAGGCAATCTTATGTCCCTGCTGGGTAAGCCTTGCCGCAAAGACCATGTTTTTTTCTGCTTCCGCTACCGCCTGGCAGTTCAAAATTTTTACTTCAATCTGTTTAATTGGTTTGTCCCTCCTTTACAATCGCTTTCAGTAAGAACAGATAGTTAAGACTGTCTGTGATCTTTTCGTCCCATGTGTCCATCGGATAAACCACTTCTTCGGCAAAGCACATATCGTATAGAGAAACAATATGCTTTGCCAGCATACCGGCAAGGGCACGCTGGGGCGTTGTGTGCTGTAAAGCTGCCGCTGCCTTAAATGCACCCAGCCGGTCCGGGTCATCCCCGGTGTATTCTTTGGTTTTCCGTTTCAAGGTATCAGCACAGAGCCGTACCTGTTCGTCAAAAACGGCATTGACTTCATTTTGCGTAATATAGCATCCCTCCTTTGAAAACAAGAAACCGGCTATTCTAAAGCATCTTAGAATAGCCGGCAAATAAATGGATATGTAATTGTTTATAGTGTATTGATCTCTTTTTCCAGTTCCTGGACCGCTGCTATGACTGTCTCAAATGTCGGAACATCCCCATACAACATATCCTGCATAGAGTTATAGTCCGCTTCCAATGCTGCAAACCGATATTCCGGCGGGAGTAATTTTAATGTGCCCGGCACAGCCTCCGGGTACTTCGCCCATGATCTGGGATAGAATTTCATTTTGAAATCTACAACTTTCTTCAGGAGATCCAGCCTGGAAAAAGCAGCTTCTTTAACCGGTGTTGCAGCCATGCGGTAGAGATCATAATAATGTCTGGAATACCGCTGCGGCATTTCCAAATGTTCCGGTCTGTTCGCTTCATGGTGCAGGATTGTGGCTTTTTCCCAGAAGGTCCGTTCCGGGGCAACGGTAAGGATTGCGGTTTCTTTTTGCTCAAAAATCTTCGGATAATATTTTGCCGCGTAAGGTTCGATCTGCGCTGTTTTTGCAGGAGTCCACGCTGCCAGCGCACCAATCTCTAAACGGATCACCTGTAAGGTCGCCGTATTTGTAAAAAGGTGCGGATAGGCGAAAATGACCGTCTGTTTATCCTTTTCATCTATGTAGACATTTGCTTCACAACCGATTTCCTGGGATAAGCCGGCTTTGACTGCCGGGCAGAATGTTTCGGACAGAAATACCTCCGCACGCGCATTGGCTTCTTTGTTAAAAGCATCCTGTTTTGTATTGGAACGTTTCTCCCATGGTTCATCTTTGCCATATCCCAATACACGCCAGTCCAGAATCAAATCAATATCTTCTGAAAACCGGCTGATCAGGTGAAAGGCTTTTGAAAGGCTGGTACCACCCTTAAAGGTGATGGACTCTTTCCATGGTGAGCGGTGAAATAAATAATCCAGCGTAAAACATACCCAAAAGTCTTTTTCCACGATGGCATCATTCAGCCCCATTTTATCTGCTGTATTTCTGAACAGCTCCCTGCGGTCGTTATCTGAAAGTCTTGCTATATTTCTCATTGTACCTTTTCACCTCCACAAATCTGTCGTATCGTATCGTAAACCCAATCCGTAGACTCTGTTGCTTCCTTCAAACAAGCCTGTTTATCCTTGTCTGTCAGTTTTTCGGAAAGCATCTGTATGACTTCTGGCGTAACATTCGATCTGCCAAGCGTTTTTAATGCCTGTATAACCAAACTTGTCATATAGGACAATCCGGTAATCTCCTTATTGGTCCGGTGCTTAAATTCCAGCTTTGTAGAGTTCCACTCGTAGGTCTTATATGGACCATCGCTGATATAGGACCATACTGCTGTTACCTGTGTTGAAAGACCTAACAGGTTCAATGCTGTATTCCCACATGGGGCAATCGTCCAGTGATAACTTCGCGCCAATGCGTTTGCCACCGCTTCCGGGTCTGCCGCCACATATTCATCCAGAAGTTTGCTATATTTTGGTTTTTCATAAACTCCTTTCAAAATACGGCGCAATGTTCCTGATTGCACTAAACGGCTTAAACTTTGACGAATAGTGGATGTATCTGCAATATCCGCAAAATCAGACATCACAAAAACAGTTCCATCTTCAAGAGAAAGAACACGCTCTCGTATTCGTTTTGTATATCCGTTGTCCACAATACCGCCTCCCTTCATGTCACGAATATTATATATTATTCGTGACATGATTGCAATAGGTCCTATTCCTCTTATTTTGAGTGTTCCCATTAAAAATCTGATTTATACATCAAAAATCAAAAATTTTGCAAGGCAGTACAGTTTTCATATATGTCACATATTTTATATATTATTCGTGACATCAGGCAGTTGGCAGGTAGATCCAGTCGTGCATCAGGCACACGCTGGGTTCATCCTCCCTGGGAACCAGACGGTAGGTACATTCCCCATAGACCGTGCGTTTGTCCTCGATCTCCATGCCATAGGCTTTATAAAAGCGGTATTCCAGATTGGAGATAATACAGCGCAGGGTTTGCAGAGCCTCCCTTTGAGCTGATACGATCAGGTCACGGTCAATGCTGCGCTTCAAAAACAGCAGCGATTTGTAAAGCTGTACCTCTGTGCGGTAAGGGCGGCAGTCTTTCGTTTCCAGCCATCCGCAAAAAGCGACCGGTCCGCTCTGGATCACACTGCGGTCCGGGTGATAATACTCGTAGCAGTCCAGGTTTGCCGTATTCAGAAGATAGAGCATTTCCCGGACTTCATTTTCCGGCATGTCGTAAAACCGCAAAAGCGAGCGGTAAAGATGGACATAGCCGGGAATGGAAATCATGGTATTTACCATAAAATAAAATCCTCCTTGTAAACAGCAGGTGCGGGAGCTTTTGCCCCCGCACCGTCTAAAATCTATATTTCGTTATCTACTTTCACGAGTTTTCCCATGACAAGGAAGCGTCCTGTGCCGCCCGGCGTACAGGTAGAAAGGGTCAGTACCTTATCGCTGCAGGTCACAGTCACATCACTTTCCACCGCAGAACGTTCCTTCATAGCTGTAAGCCAGGTAGTATAAGCACCGTCATCCTTCCAGGAAAGCTGCCAGGGAGAAGTTTTACTGCCGGATTCTTCCGGTTTTGCTGCAAATGCCGTAAAGATCTCCATGACATAACCCCCCTTCGGAGTAACGAGATACATCTGCCTGTGAGTATCAAAGTAACTTTGTTCATCGTACCGGTTCAGCAAGGCAAACATGGAACCATCCCGCATATTATGACCGTAAATGATCGTATTGCGGTCTGAAAAATCTGCCCGGTTTTCATAGTCGGCAAACAGGCAGCCAACCTTGTTATAGGTCCCGTCATAAAGATGGTTCAGGTAATACTCGTTGTTGTCGGTATGCGTCACCGGATAATTGAGCACCGTATCAGGAAGAGAAAGCCATCCGATGATGTCCGGTCCATTTTCACGGAGCGTTTCAAAGTCTACCGAAGGCAGGACAATATCGGTATCGTCCCGTTTTGGTTCTGTCGGATCGGGTGCCGACTCCGGGGAAGCTGTCTGCTCCGGCACTTCCACATATCCGGCAAGATCTCGATAGGCATCTTTACTCTCAGCATACTGGTTCAAGTCACGGAACACCAAAAAACCGCTGCCAAGAGCCACCAGAACGCAGAGTGAAAGGACAGAAACCCCGACAGCCGTTCTTTTCAGGGAAGTCCTGCTGTATTTTCCCTTTTTGAAATAATACACAGCAAATACGCTGCCGCCGATCAGTGCGGCTGCCAGCAGTCCGCCATACAGGAAAATATACGGATCATCCCCGGTCTGCGGTACCGGCTTTTGAGGGGTGGAAGGATTGGAGGGAACAGAAGGCTTTTCCGGGTTCTTTGGGTTATCCGGCTTTTCCGGTTTTTCATTAAAGAACTGGACTGTAGATGTCTGATCTGCCTTAATCTCCACCGTGGCGGCATCAGGAATGATGTAATCCTTGCTTGCCCGGTTTGCAACTTCTGTTACGGTATAAATACCGACACGAAGGCCCTTAACTTCAATCACGCCGGATTTTGGAGTGGTGAATGTCTCGCAGTAGGAGCCGTCCGCACTCTTAACCTCGATGGCAAAACCATCTTTGCGCCCGTCGCTGGAATCCTTTGTGATCTTTAAGTTGCCGCGGTAAGCCTCATTGGTAAATCCGTGCCCGGCTTCTCCATTTTCCACAACTGCGACCTGTCCATCTTCTGTGATAGAAAAATAGTAAGCGTTTGAGTCAGGCTGATAGCCCTCCGGCGCTTTGCTTTCTTTGATAAAGTAGCCGCCAGCCAGAAGGTTTTCCGCCGTATGATAGCCTGCATCGGTTTCTTTCAGCGTACCGATCTTTTGATCGTCAGGATCATATTCCTGGTTGGCGTTGAAATCCGCATACAGGTCGAACACTGCACCGGGCAGGAAGCGCAGGAAAGAATTCTTGTCTTTCTTATCCTCCTTTTCCACAGGGGACGGTTCCTCCACAGCTTCGGTTTTAGTTACCTGCACACTGCCGCGGATCAGGGTGTTTTCCACACGGATCTCGATATGCTGTCCGTCTGCACCGATATATACATGGTGCTGCTGCGGGCTTACCGTATAAAGGTCAGGGGCAGAGATCTCCTTGACGATCCAGTGTCCGTAAGGAATGTTCTCAAAGGAAAAACTGCCGTCTTTTCCGGTAATAGCAGTAAGCAGCGCATTTTCTTCAGTAAATTCTTCGGTATCAGGTCTAAACAGACCCATGAGCGCACCGGCAAGCGTGACATCCTCGCCGCCTTCCGGGTTTTCCCCGACTTTTACACCGTCTACACGCCCACGGAGAAGTTCATTGGAAACAGCCTCGCCTTCATTGACAAGGATCTGTACCAGGGCGGTTTCCTGACCAGCATACTCAAAGACAACCGGATATTCCTGATTCGAAAGGATATAGGCGCCGTTGGTTGTGCGTTCCTTGACATAATAGCTGCCAAAAGGCAGGTCGGAAGCGAAGGAAGCGCTGTAACCGCCGGATTCCTCAGACGAAACAGAGACCACTTCCAGAAGTCCACCTGCCGGGATTACGCTGCCATCTGCCGCCGTCAGGTCTGCGGAAGCATAAAGTCCAAAGGAAATATCCTTATATTCCTCGTTCATGCCAAGACCGAACAGATCATCGGTCTCCATTGCCTTGAAAAGTGTGACATCCACTTTCTGGCGTTCGTCATAAAGACCGGCCGCTGTCTGTGTAACCTCTACGGTCTCACCCGCATAGGTCAGTTCCACATATTCCGGTTGAGGATTCAACACACAGCCGGAAGGCGCCTGACGTTCCTCCAGACGATAACGGCCAAGATAGAGAGACCCGCTTTTCGCTGTGCCGTCCTCGCCGGTCGTAAGTGTTTCCACAACCGTATCTTTTTCTGCCCGCAAGGTACCGTCACCGGTATAAATATCTTCATCTGCGATCACATCATAGACCGCTCCAGGAAGTCCGGCAACCTCATATACCGGTTGGTACAGTCCGTCGTTTTCCTGGACAGAAGCAAATACTTCTCCGGTCTTTGTGATGGTAAGCTGGCCTTTCTGCGGCATATTGTACTGAGTGACCGTCACAACCGCCTCGCTGCCGTCAATGGTAAACGGTACCGGCTGATCGGAAAGCACATAGCCATAAGGGGCAGCCACCTCATAAAGTTCATAATCCCCGGCGGCCAAAGGCTCCGGCAGCATCAGCCAGCCCTCGTCAGAAACATAGAAGGTATCCAGTGTTTCCGGGTTCGGATAGTAGACGGTCTGGGTGATAAATTCCCCGGTGGAAAGATCCTTGATCTGAAAACCGGTTCCGGTCACAGGGATAATCTTTCCGGTCTCTGCGTCACATTTTTCAACTTTCAGACGGGCTGTGATGGTGCGGTTGTTCAGGATATAGCTGTAAGTCTTTCCGTCAGAGGAAATGAATACCGTAAAGTCCGGGACAAAGGCTTTGCCTTCCTCGCCTGCGATCTGATGGACCGTATAATGTCCATAAGGAAGCGGTTTACTGGAAGCAAAACCATCCGCATCCGTGGTAAGAAGGTCACGTTCACTTTCCTTTGCCGCGTCATAGCTCCCGGCTGCCTTTAAGTAAACTTCAAAGACTGCGCCTGCTTCCGGGCGTTCGATGATACCAGCATTGGGATCGTCGGTATTTTCGCCCTCAGGCACATCCGGGTCCAGGTCATCGGTGTGCTTGACAAGCTGGATATTTCCGTAAATAACCGTTTCCGTCACCTGATTTTCTGTGGTATTGAGTTCCACTTCATACAGGGAAGGGGATGCACCCACTTCATAAATGGTTTCATTCAGAAGATACCCGGTGCTCGGTTCGATTTCCCGGATCGTCCAGCCATCCCCGCATACATAATAGCGGGTCATAAAGCTGCCATCCGGTCCGGTAGTATAAGTGTCGATCAGTTCGCCATCACGGAAGATCCCATAGGCCGCCCCTGCAAGCGTGGCATCCCCCTGAGCATTTCCGGTGTCAGCATCACTCTTTACCACATGGACGCGAAATTTCTTCAGAATATTGCTGAAATGTACCGAAGAAGTCTGCCCGCTTTCAATGGTCACGTACTGTGCGGAAGGGGTCACATAGCGGTCCACCGGAAGTTCTTTTACCAGATAGGTTCCCGGCAGGAGCTTCTTTTCAATCTGGCCGTTTTCTCCGGTCGTAACTTCCTCATTGACTTCATTTCCCAAAATGTCCGTACCGGAGATATGGAAGGTGATACCGGAAACAATGCCGTCCTCACTGGTCTTGACAAGTTTTGCGGTACCGTAAGTTTCCGTTTTGAATTTTACAAAGAAGGAAACCGGATCGCTGGCGCCGGTCATCATGGTCTGGTAGCCGGGTCTGCCCCAGATCAGCATGTCGTTTGCCACCGGGATATTCTTTCGGAATTCAAACAGCACCGGGTCCATCATCATCTGCCTGCTGGTAAAGGTGTATTCATTTCCGTTTCTTGTCACAGAAACGCCGCTGCCTTTCAAAGCCTCCAGATCGATCTTCAAGTTATTGGTATCTGTGACCGTCAGGGTATAGACCTTTTTTTCTACATCCCATTTCAGTTCCAGTTCCGGTGCTTCGCTTTTCTTAGAAGAAGTAAAGGAAGGTACTGTGGAATGGGAAACGACCTGTGCAAGAATCCAGTCATAGGCTTTTTCTGCCGGTCGTCCGGCGATCACGCTGAAATACTGGTCGGCGTCTGCGTGGCCGTTTCCGTGGCGGCTGTACGGATCGCTTCTAAGCTGCTGCTGGTATTCCCAAAGGATGATCTGGGTTGCCATCTTATAGTCATCCTCGTTGATTCCGGAAACAGGGAGCGCCGCACCGGGTTTCCAGCCATAGATCGCAGTCAGGGTGATCCCCCTCCTTGCCTCGGCAGGAAGCAGGTTCAGGTATTGGCTGTTGGTCCCGCTTTCCGAAACATAGGTATTTTCCGAAGTATGGTAAGGAATCCCGCTCTCCACACAGTAAACCTGGTGGCTGATCCCGTCAGAATCCGTCAGCATATAGTGCCGGTAAGCATTGCCCCCGGAACTGGTGTGTACATCGATGGTTCCGTCTGCATGGTAGGCAAGATAGGTGTAAGGCGCCGGGGCACGGTAGTGGTTCCCATCAGAGCCCACATACTGGTCGCCCAGCCAGGAGCTTGCCGTCTGTCCGACAGACATGGCAAAAGCCTGAGCCGGAAGAAGCCCCAAAATGCTTGCCATACAAAGCAAAAACGCCAACAGCTTGCGAAAGCCGCGGCGTCTGGTTATGATATGTTCCATGAAAAAATCCTCACTTTCATAAAATCTAAAAGGACGGCCTTATTTGCTGTCCTTGTCGTCAAAATCATCCTCGGAAAGATATTCCGGTTCCCCGTATGCCTCATCCGGGTCAAAGCCTTCGCCATAACCGTCATCCTCAAATTCCGCATCGTCCTCGGCCTGCTGTTTCGGACGCACGATTTTTACATAGTAACCGATCCCGCCGACCGCAAGTAAGGCAGCAAGGATAAACAGGATCGTGCCGACGCTGCCGGTTTCTTTCTTCGGCTTTTCCGGTTCTGCCGGTTTTTCAGTTTCCGCCGGCTTTTCTTTTCCTTTGCAGCCATTTAAGTCATTTTTGCAGACCGGACAGCCGGTATTGACTTTTCCTGCCTCACATTTTTCTGTGCAGTTACAGCTTTCTTCCTGGGGGATCATTCTCATGCTGCCATTGTTCTTTTCTGCAAGTGCCATCAGGTCGGACTCTGTGACGCCGTTTAAGAAGTAGACATTGTTATCTTCCCGTTTCCCGTCGATCACCAGATAAAAGACATTGCCCGCGTCCGTAGTGATGGTGTAAAACTGTTTTTCCCCATCCGTACCGCTGATGTTGTCCTGTACCGTTCCGGTGCCTTCCGGGGTAAATGCACCTTCCGGGATCGCAGAAGTATTTTCCTGCTGTCCGGTACTGTTATCTGAACCGGAAGAATTTCCGCCGCCGGAAGGGGTTGCAGCGTTTGAGCCGGAAGGTTTTTCTTCCTTAGGCGGTTTTGTCTGTGTACCGGACGGACTCTGGGGTGCTGTCGCAGCAGGTTTCTTTTCAGGAGCCGGTTCTTTGTAATACGGATTATCCAGCTTTACCACATCAGAACGGTTGCCGGCATAATCTTTTGCGTATATGCTTACCTGTTTTTCTGTTCCGGCATAATCTTTCAGTGCGACCGACGCTTTCCCGTCGGTGAGGGAGTTGATACGGTTTTCATCAACAAAGACCGCCTCCACGCCGGATAGATCGTCACTGCTTTCTATTTTCAGGGCATCGCCCTCCATGGAAGCAGTCAGCGTTGGCGGTGTGGTGTCTTTGGAACCGCCGGCATGAGCCGTTACAGGTAATGCGCTGACACTTACAAGAAGCGTAAGCGCCAGCAGCAGGGAAAGTTTTTTAAGCCTCATGCACATCCTCCTTCTCCTGCGGTAAAACAGTTTCCGAAGGGGCTGCCTGCTGTGATTTCAAAAAATCCGCAAGCTGCTGGGGCGTCAGTTTGAAACTGCGCGCCACCGCTACATAATCGGTATTTTCCAGCTCTGTTTTCTGTTCCTCCAGCTTATGGAGCTTTGCCTGCATTTCCGCAATCTTTGTTTTGGTCTTTTCAATTTCCTTTTCCAGTTTTTCAAGCAGTTCTAAAAGTGCCATCTCCGCACCGGCTCCGCCTAATGTATTAATCACGAACAATATTTTCTTTTTCATCCACAAGCCCTTTCAGTTCCTGCAATATTCTTTCATTTTCCTGATTGAGCAGTGATACCTGCATCGCCAGTTCCTGGTTTTTTACCACCACAACAGACACTGCCATACTGATTTTAAATAAAAACAGGATTATAACAACAAACACAGCAAATGCAAACAGTACCACACTTTTTGCTCCATTCCACAGGTATGTGGCTGCATCCGTACTTACCGCAATGCCAGATACAAGAAATGTCGCAGAAACAATCGCCCAGCCAAGTCCGATCCCATCCGTCAGTTTCTGCCTTGCATACATAAAAAGATCCAAAATGAGCAGAAAAATTCCAAAAACAATCAACATCATTTTCAATATCATGCTTTTATCCCCTCTTTTCTGTCATAACTTTTTGCGGAAGGTTTTCTTCCCCGCTTTATCTTAAACAATTCACCCTGGCAGAAAATATGTACATCCATATGGCGTTCCACCCAGCGAAGCCTGAAATATCCGACGGTAAAGCCAAAGAAACTTCCCATGACAAGTCCTGCACCATACCAGATATCAGGAAGCTGTTTTGAAAACAGCGTTCCAAAAAACGTACCCAGACAAAAGCAGACCGCCGTTAAAAGTGCTCCTGTCATATCATTAAAATAATACAGAAAAATCAGTTCCGCATACAGCAAAAAAAGAATAAAGTAACCGGCTGCAAGACACGGATAAATCTGCATCACAAGTCCTGAAAAGCCCATTCCCGGCAAAAATATCACACAGAGCAGATAAAGCACGACCGAGACAATAAACTGGATTCTCACAAGATTCATAAGTTCAGATGCAAGCTGGCGGAACATTCTGTTTTTTGCATTATTGATATCTTCCCATCTGCCACCGATAACAGCCTCCGAATATGCCTTGTACCTCTCATGAAAATGCATTTCCACGCGGCTGATAAAAATGATGGTCGACGAAAGATTCGTAAACATTGCCAGACAGGTCGCCATATCATATGCAGGCGCATAGACAAACGTATGTGCCACCGTCATCTTTAAGTCCGTCGTCCAGAATATAAAATTATGTATATACAATCCTAACGTATACAATAGGTTTGTCGCAATAAGGTGCCAGTAAATTTTGAAATAATGAAGCACCTTGCGGTACTGGCGGCTGTTCCTTTTAAAATAACTCTTAATCGTTGCCGCTGATATCGCCGCCGTCAGGAAAAATCCGATCGTAAGTGAAAGAAGCATGCTGTATATGATGTCCCTGTGAAACACTTTCACGAGCAGCCACGCAAGCCCAAATGCCGCTGCCATACCCATCAGGAAAAATAATGATATTTTCTGATAGTCCTTGCAGATCGACAGATACAGCATGGAATAAAATACCAGAAGAAGCGATATAAAGCCGCAAAACCCGGTAAACACAAACACCAGATCCACCTGCCCCTTCAGATACTCCCTGATACAGAACGGGATTGCAAACAGACACCCGAAACAAATATTTAAAAATAATCCGACATCATAACATGGCAGGATATCTTCGTACTTTTCCTCATAAATAATATCGGACATATATCTCGATAATACAGCATTAAA
>ERZ772870.1285-NODE-1285-length-19035-cov-24.291465_pt1 | contig 19035 bp, 17 predicted proteins | sample MGYA00511376_ERZ772870 | MGnify/ENA primary metagenome ERZ772870 (study PRJEB29015, sample SAMEA2737719) | human gut metagenome | biome: human gut; feature: human-associated habitat; material: faeces | place: China | collected 2012 ... | reverse complement strand
ATATGTTTGTGATCACAGTGCATGATGGGAACATGACTGTGTAATCTGCATACATACATTCATTAGAGTGTAACATTTACCGGATGCCGTGGAATTATGATGATATTTTATTTTTGTAAATTATGAAATATACCAAACAGATAATATTGTATAGTCTGCATATAGGAATACTATGAGGTTTAAGGTATACTTCTAACACAAAAATGCAAAGGAGGCATCAAAACTATGGGAAGAATATTCAGACAGCTGACAATAACCGACCGCCGTAAAATCGAAAAGATGTATCTCAGTGGGGAAAAGGCGAAGGATATGGCTGATACGCTGAGGGTAAATGTCAGCACGATATACAGGGAGCTGAAGCGTGGAAGATACATGCACAGGAATTCTGACTGGACAGAGACAGAAAGATACAGTGCAGACATAGCAGAAGAAAAATACCAGGAAAACCTTAAGGCAAAAGGACCTGTCCTTAAGATAGGTAAAGACATTGAACTTGCCAATTATATTGAAGAGAAGATAGCAGATGATGGATACAGTCCGGAAGCTGCGCTTTTGGATATAAAAAGGAAAAACCTTAATTTCAGTGTGACTATAACCAAGCAGACTTTGTACAAGTACATATATGACGGCATATTCATGAGGGTGACAGCAGACAATCTGGCTATAAAGAGGAAAAGAAAAAGCTACCATAAGATATACAGAAAAGCAAAGAGAGCCGCTGCAGGAACAAGCATTGAACAGAGACCGGCTGATATTGATACGCGTGAGGAATTCGGACACTGGGAGATGGACTCTGTTATGGGACAGCAGGGGAAGTCTAAGAATGCACTTGTTGTTTTGACTGAGCGTAAAACGAGGTACGAAAAGATTTTCAAGGTAAAGGATCACACAGCTGCATCAGTTGTTAAGTGTATAAACAGCCTGGAACGCAAGTGGGGCAGGCTTTTCTCTGATATATTTAAAACGATAACAGTAGACAATGGAACTGAATTTGCCGACTGCGAGGGAATTGAGAAAAAAGATAAAAAAGGAAAGAAACGTACAGAAGTTTATTACTGCCATCCTTACTGCAGTGCTGAGCGAGGCTCAAACGAGAATCAGAACAGGATGATAAGGAGGCACATACCAAAGGGAACGAACTTTGACAGAAAGACAAAAAAAGACATACAGAAGGTAGAGGACTGGCTAAATAATTATCCGAGACCAATGTTTGGCGGAAGGTCATCACAAGAGCTGTATGAGGAAGAAATGAGACTTATCATTTAACCATGGGAAATTAAATATCATAAAAAAAATCCGGCTGTTACAGGCGGATTAGGAGTCGTGGGACAAAAACAAATATAATGTATGTGAAAGTGCATATTTGTGGTAAAATACGCACTAAAAATTTTTTAAAAAAATTTGCAATTAATGCTTGACATTTCATCACTTTTGTAATGTGATAAATAATATTGACACACATGAAACAAAATGATATACTATCAAAGTGTTTGCGGGCATGGCGGAATTCTTGACAATTGAACTGCTAACGTTCAATTGTAGGCAGATGCGCTACTGTACGCGGCATATATATGCGGGCATGGCGGAATTGGCAGACGCGCTAGATTTAGGTTCTAGTGGGAGACCGTGCAGGTTCAAGTCCTGTTGCCCGTACTATTTACAAGGGTTTCAGAGGTTTTTATTACTTCTGAAATTCTTATTTTTTTATCATTTTTCCTATACGAAAGGATACCACAATGCAGGCTTACAAGGATTTAGTAAAAGCACTTCCCGGCTTAAAAGAGGATATGCCACGCGCATTTTACATGCTCGCAGAGCTCTTTGATTACGGTTCATTTGATATATGCAGAAGTGACGACAAATATATAATCCCATATATCATGAATGACGCGGTGGAATGCTATCTGACTGTGGAAAATGCAGTGTTAAGGGGCGATTATCATAGCGAGGAAGAAATTATTTCGGCATCGTTGGTTTTAGGAAGTGAAAAAGGTTATGGACTCATTCTGCACCAGCAGGACAATGTGATCACACTCTGGTTTGATAATTTGCATGTGCATGAGGCATGCTTTAAATACCATGAAATAGGGCATTTCTGGGTAAAGGGACAGGAACAGTGGCGCATGCTTGTATATATGGTAGGAACAATCGCAGACAAGTATATGTATATGGGAAAGGAATACTGTAACGAGACAGAATGCTTTATCCAGAGCCTTATTTACTTTGCACCGTTTCGCAGATGGACACCGGTACCCGGCGATTTGATGGAGTATCATTTTCCGGCCCGTGTAGAGGGAATAGACATTATGGAGGAGCTTTGCAGGGAGGTTTCGGACACTGATTATCTTAAGCTCATTGCACGCTACAGGGCAAATCCATGTGAGAAAACGGAAAAGCTTTTGAGCAGACATTTAGCCGATGCAAAAAGAGTACCACTTTATCAGTATATTTATAAGCTTGTGATAAAGGCATCAAAGGATTATCCGGAGAGAAATTACGGAAATCAGATAAATGAACGCATAAAAGAAAAGCGTAAAGCGCTTGAAAAGGAGCTGCTTCAAAAGGGATACACCGGAAAATACCCTGTGTTTTCAAAGAAAAATACGACTGTGCGTGTAATGGAGGAACAGCCCTACGTCACAGCAATTCTCGAGTGGGATGATTACAAATACAAGCAGCAGCTTATGATTTCTGAGTGCAGTTCAAAAAAGTATGATGGAATTAATGCTGGATTTTTTAAAGGAATAGGCAGACACGGACGCATTGTGCAGGTGTAGATACACATAAAAGTGTAAATATACTTAAAAGTGTAAACGTAAATAAAGATATAGACGTAAATAAAAGCCACGGAGCAATCCGTGGCTTTCATAATACGCTTATTACAAGGATGGGCTTGAGAAGACTCGAACTTCCGACCTCACGCTTATCAGGCGTGCGCTCTAACCGGCTGAGCTACAAGCCCTTGTGTTTTGCATAAAACGTATACTACAATATTTTTGGTGAGAAGTCAAGAGTTTTTTAGAGGTTTTCTCCATCTGTTTTATTTTTCGGATATTCGTTTGAGTGCGCACTAATGACCTCATTAATCCAGTCTACACACTGTTTTTTACCGTCATCTGTAAATGGAAAGGTATTGTCAGTCTTTTTGCTGTTGTCGGTCAGGTCAAAAATATATGGCCCCGGCCATATCCAGGCATGAAAGATTGGCTCACCCTTTTCCTCGGGTGTATCCTCGGTGGCTTCCTTAAGGACAGGCTCCTCACGCTTTATGAGAAAGCGCATGCCGTTCATCCAGCCGGTAAAGGTTGTTTTTTTATAGTAGTTGAGATTGAGTGCATCGTCGTATGTAAGCATAGGTGGCTCCTTGATATATAATGATATGTAATTATACACCAAATATCCGTTTAATGCCAGAATAACGCCGGTACTTAACAATTCAAAGTAATCATACACTAAAAATTAATATTTTAATGCGAAAATAAAAATGAATAAAAATGTATAAATAATGCTTATAAGCTACATAAATTACCCTTATTAATGAGTATTATAAAAAAATGACTAATTTTTATGCAAAAATGAAAATAATATAGGAAAATATATCCAATTGACAAAGTATGATTTCTGTGTATAATAAAAAAGAATTGTTCGCGTCAGAACGACAGTTGTATCAGACAGCAAGATTAGGGAGTGTGTAATGACAATGACGTCATTCGCACTTTTTTGCGTATTAGACAAAATACTTTGACGTGGTGCAGTGATAATGCTTTAAAAAATAAAAATAATGCATTATCGATACAAATCCAAGAGGGAGAGAAAAATATGGGTAAGTACATTGTAAAGAGAGTTATTCTCGCGATTTTTACAATCTTCATTATCAGTCTTATTACATTCTTTGCCATGAATGCAATTCCGGGTGGTCCATTCAATTCGGAGAAGGCAAAGAGTCCGGCGGTAATGAAAGAGCTTGAGGCACGCTACGGACTGGATCAGCCACTTATAGTCCAGTACAAGAACTACATGGCAGGCGTGCTGCACGGAGATTTCGGTGTTAGTCTTAAGACAGACCGTCCGATCTCAGATATCATTGGGGAGAGTTTCCCGATTTCAGCGAAGCTTGGACTTTTAGCGGCGCTCACTGCGATAGTATTCGGAGTGGTGCTCGGTTCGATAGCAGCGCTGATGCGAAACAGGTGGCCGGATCGAGTTATAGTATTCTTCGTCACACTGATTACGTCGATGCCGTCATTTGTCATCGCTACGTTATTACTTTATTTCTTCTGTATAAAGCTTGGCGTGGTGCAGGCCTTCAGCTCAGGAAGCAACATGATATTACTTCCGGTGCTGTCACTGTCACTTTCACCGATGGCATATATTACAAGACTTACAAAGACTTCAATGCTTGATGCACTCGGACAGGATTACATCCGTACGGCAAAGGCCAAGGGTGTACATCAGTACAAGATTATATTTGTACATGCGCTTCGTAATGCGCTCATTCCGGTCATCACATATGTGGGACCTATGATTGGTGGTATCCTCACAGGTTCAATGGTTATTGAGAGTATTTTCAATATCGGAGGACTCGGTTCCAAGTTCGTAAGCTGTATCACAAACCGTGATTACACAATGATTATGGCTACAACGCTTTTCCTAGCTGTCATCATGGTAGGCGCGAACCTCATTACAGATATTGTATACAAAGTGATTGATCCACGTATTAAGCTTGATTAAGGAGAGATAAAGATGAAAGATAATATGAAGAGAGCTCCTTTCTCCACACAGATTGACCTTAGCAAGTTCGATATGAAGGATTTTGCCAAGGCATCAGATGAAGAAAAACGCCAGCAGGAGGTTATGGGTGAGTCAACTACCTTCTTTAAGGATGGTCTTAAGAGACTCCGCAAAAATCCACTGGCTATGGGTTCTATTATAGTTTTGGTTTTACTTATTTTGGTTATTCTTCTGGCACCAAAGATTGTGCCTTACGGCTATGCAGATATCGTTAAGGGTGCACAGAACTTAGGACCTTTCCAGTACAGCGATGCTGAGCAGGCACAGATTGATGCAGGTGAGAAGCTGTTCCCGCACATTTTTGGCACAGATGAGCTCGGAAGAGACTATTTTATCCGTGTTGTTTACGGAGCTCGTGTATCACTGGGAGTAGGTGTGTTTGCATCACTGCTTGTGCTTATAATCGGTATCATTTACGGTTCCGTATCAGGCTTCTGCGGTGGCAAGGTAGATATGGTTATGATGAGAATAGTAGATATCATTTATTCATTGCCGGATATGCTGCTCATCATTTTACTCGCAGTTGTATTAAATGAGGTGCTAACACCTGTAATAAAGGGTACAGTGCTTTCAAAGCTAGGTGTCAACATGATTGCACTTTTCATAGTGTTTGGATTGCTTTACTGGGTAGGAATGGCAAGACTTATAAGAGGTCAGATTCTTACCATCAAGCAGAATGAGTACATTCTCGCAGCAAAGTGTATCGGAACATCATCAGCCCGCACTATCAGAAAACACATTTTACCGAACTGTCTGTCTGTAATCATCATTACTACAGCGCTTCAGATACCATCAGCCATCTTTACTGAGAGTTATCTGTCATTTATCGGACTTGGTGTTTCGGCTCCTATGCCTTCACTTGGTTCGTTGGCAAATACAGCGCGTGGCGGACTCCAGAGCTACCCATTGCGTCTTATTTTCCCGGCGCTTACGATTTGTATCATTGTTCTTACATTGAATCTTATCGGTGACGGCTTAAGAGATGCATTTGACCCTAAATTATCGAAATAGTAAGGAGTGAGTAAGATGGAAGATAATAAGTTTGTTCTTGAAGTATCTGATCTGCACACTACCTTCAAGACCGATAACGGAGACGTATCAGCTGTAAACGGTGTCAGCTTTAAGCTTGAGCCGGGAAAGACTCTTGGAATCGTAGGAGAGTCGGGCTCAGGAAAGTCAGTTACAGCATATTCAATCATGCAGATTCTTGCTGAGAATGGTGCCATCACAGGCGGCTCAGTGAAATATAAGGGTGAGGATATCACCAAATGGAACAAAAAGAAAATGGCAGATTTCAGAGGAAAATGCTGTTCAATCATTTTCCAGGATCCTATGACATCGCTTAATCCGGTATTTACGGTAGGCTACCAGCTTGAGGAGGCAGTGCTTCTTCACACAGACCGTACAAAGAAGGAAGCAAAAGAGCGTGCTATAGAGATGCTCACACTTGTAGGAGTAAATGAGCCTGAGAAGCGTGTAAATCAGTACCCTCATGAGCTTTCGGGTGGTATGAGACAGCGTGTCATGATAGCTATGGCATTAGCCTGTGAGCCGGATATCCTTATCGCAGATGAGCCGACAACAGCTCTTGATGTGACTATCCAGGCACAGATTCTTGAGCTTATGCAGTCACTGCAGGAAAAGCTCGGCATGGCAATCATCATGGTTACACATGATCTGGGTGTCATTGCTTCAATGTGTGATGAGATCATAGTTATGTACGGTGGCCGTGTGTGTGAGAGAGGAACAGCAGATGCCATATTCTACAGCCCGGCGCATGAGTACACAAAGGGACTGCTTCGTTCAATCCCTACAAAGACCAATTCAAAAACCAGGCTTGTTCCTATCGGAGGCACACCAATCAATATGCTCAACATGCCAAAGGGCTGTGCATTCTGCCCTCGCTGTGATGCCGCTATGAAGATATGTCTCACCGAAAAGCCGGAGGAAATCTGGGTTGGAGAAGATCATCTCGCATCATGCTGGATGAATATAAAGAATATGATGGAGGAGGGAAAATCAAATGAGTAATGAGACAAATAACAACGAGTACCTGCTCAAGGTAGACCATTTGAAGCAGTATTTCCCTGTTCATGACGGATTTAAAAAGATGGAGTTAAAGGCAGTCGATGATGTGTCATTTGCCATAAAGCCGGGTGAGACGCTTGGACTTGTTGGCGAGTCGGGCTGTGGAAAGACAACCGTAGGACGTACTCTTTTACGTCTGTACCAGCCGACAGCGGGACGCATTGAGTTTGACGGCAATGTATTGTTTGACAGTGAGAAGAAGATAGATGTGGATATGCATCCTTACCGTAAGCAGATGCAGATGGTATTCCAGGATCCGTATTCATCACTCAACCCTCGTATGACGGTTGAGGATATCATTGGAGAGCCTCTCGATGTGCACAAGCTTTACAGTAGCAAGAAAGAGCGCCATGAGATGATTATGGATCTCATGGAGACAGTTGGATTAAACGCAGACCATGCCACACGCTATGCACATGAGTTTTCGGGTGGACAGAGACAGCGTATCGGAATAGCAAGAGCGCTTGCAGTAGATCCGAAGTTTATCGTATGTGATGAGCCGGTATCGGCACTTGATGTTTCAATTCAGGCCCAGGTAGTCAACATGTTTGAGGATCTGCAGAAGGAGAGAGGGTTATCATACCTGTTTATAGCGCACGATCTGCTTGTAGTGCAGCATATCTCTGATAGAATAGCTGTTATGTACTTAGGTCATATGATGGAGCTTGCAGATGCGGATGAGCTGATGGACAATCCAATCCATCCGTACACACAGTCGTTGCTTTCAGCGGTTCCGATCCCGGATCCTGAGACTGCCAGACACAGCAAGCGAATCGTGCTTGAGGGAGATGTTCCTTCGCCTCTTCGCATGCCTAGCGGCTGTCCATTCCGTTCGCGTTGTAAATATGCGACAGAACAGTGTGCAGCAGCACGTCCGGAGCTTACAGACAGAGGAAACGGACATATGGTTGCATGCTTCAACCGCTAATATAAGGTTTTTACCGGCATATAGCTTAAGCCACATGTGCCGGTTCTAACATAAATTTATTTTTCATATTAATTAATTAGGAGGAAGAAAGATGAAAAAGAGATTAGTAGCACTTACTCTTGTTGCAGCTATGGCACTTGGCATGACTGCTTGTGGAAGCAAGAGCGAGGGCAAAATATCTACTAACGACACATCTGCTAACGGCACTTCTCATACTGCTGTATCAGCAGGCGTAGACTGGACAGGCTATGATGAGTTAGTAGATTCTATCCGTACAGAAGCAGATCTTGCAAAGCGTGCAGAGATGATGCACCAGGCAGAGGATATGCTTATGGATACATGGTGTGTTATTCCACTTTACTACTACAATGACCAGTATATGCTCAAGGATTATGTCACAGGCGTATACTCAACAGTAGAGGGTATGAAATACTTCTACAATGCAAAGAACACAAAGAATGCTGGAAAGTTAAACATCTTCATGGCATCAGAGCCTGATCATATCGATCCTGCATTAAACAGTACTGTTGACGGCGGATGTCTTGCAGTAAACAGCTTTGAGGGTCTTATGCGTTACAACGCTGAGGGCAAGCTTGAGCCTGCATGTGCAGAGAGCTATGAGGTTTCTGAGGATGGCCTCACATACACATTCACAATGCGTGACGGTCTTAAGTGGTCAAATGGTGATGAGCTTACTGCAAAGGATTTCGAGTGGTCTTGGAGGAGAGCTGCAGATCCTAAGACAGCTGCAGATTACAGCTACCTTTGCGCAGTATTCGCAGGATATGATGATACAAAGGGGCTTGCTGCTGATGATGTAGTTGCTTCTGATGATGGAAAGACTCTTACAGTCAAGCTTAAGGCAGTTACACCATACTTCCTTGACTTATGTGCATTCCCATTCTTCTTCCCTGTAAACCAGAAGTCAGTAGAGGGAAATGATGACTGGGCAAACGATGCAAGCGACAAGTTCGTTACAAACGGTGCATTCACACTCAAGGAGTGGAAACATGATTCAAGCATGACATATGTTAAGAATCCTAACTACTGGGATGCTGACAATGTAACAGTTGATGAGATGAACGTAATGCTTACATCTGATGATGTTTCAGCTTACACAGCTTACCAGAACGGTGACCTTGATTTCATCGATACAGTTCCTACAGCCGAGATTGAGGCAGCTAAGAAGACAAGCGAGTTCTACACAGTTGACAACCTTGGAACATACTACGTAGGCTTCAACATTAACTCTAAGCTCTACTCAGAACTTGGATTAGATGCTGACCAGGCTAAGGTATTCAGAAAAGCAATCTGTCTTCTTATCGATCGTCAGTACATTATCGATACAATCGCCCAGGGCGGACAGAAGATTGCCACAACATTTATCCCAGAGGGCGTTACAGATGGTAACGGTGGCGAGTTCAAGAACAAGGACTACTACGGCACAGATTACGATAAGAACTTTGAGGAGGCTAAAGAGCTTCTTGCTTCTATCGGATTATTAGATGAGAGCACAGGCCAGGTAAACCAGACTGTCGAGTTCTCATACCTCGTAAACAACTCAGAGGCCAATGTAAAGATTGGTGAGGCTATCCAGGCTGATCTTTCAAAGGTAGGTATCAACTTAAAGGTTGAGCAGCAGGAGTGGAACGTATTCCTTAACAGCCGTAAGGACGGACAGTTTGATTTCGCCCGTGAGGGATGGCTTATGGATTACAACGATCCAATCAACATGCTTGAGATGTTCACAACAAAATCAGGTAACAACGATATGCAGTTCGGCCGTTAATTTGATTTTGCAATCATAGTGAGAGTTTACAGGAAGTCATACAGCTATTGTATGGCTTCCTTTTTTGTGTTTTTAAGTGGTTTTTAATGGAAAAAAAGGCTCTTTAAAAATATATGATAATGGTGTAAAATTGTTATTATATAGTTTTAGAATGATGTTTGAGGGTGTGTGATGATTTTAGGACTAAGTGATACGGAAAAGAAATTTAAGACAGCGATGGATACGGCAGGTGCCGACATGACAGTGGTCAACAGCTGGCTTAAGCTGTATGTCAAAACAAAAAAGAATTCCTCCGGTGTTGCAAAGCGCTATTATGGCGTGAAGACAGGCTTAAGCAGTCTGCTTTCAGATTTAAAGGAGCTTGAGCAACAAGTTATCGGGTATTGTGAGCTCACAGGAACCGACCGGAAGCACTTTGGAGAGCTGATAAAGGCTTGCAAAGCGAAAAGCGGCATGTTTGACGATGAATTTTTAATCAGCAAGGTGGACACGGATTTTCACACGACTTTGGACTCTGTTGTAAAGCAGGGGGAGAGATATCTGTCATCCTTTGACAACGGTATCATTTTACAGAGTGAGATAGAGAATCTGATACACCTGACAAATGAGGGGCTTGAAAGGAAAAAGCCTGATTTGTTTGCTCTGTCATATTTCTATCTGGGGCACAGCAACAAAGAGCTTGCAGAGCTAAATTTCACACAAAAGACTAAGAGAGTGCATGAGATATATTACGAGGAGTTCTGGAAGGATATATTAAAGCAGCTTGAGGCATGTGTGAAGCAGGCTGAGGCCATAAACGATAAGTATGAGGGCACGACAGACCGGCGCACGGCAAGGATACTGTCGGAGCTTAATCCGCTGCTTGTGGGTGTTACAAAGCAATGGGAGCCGGAACAGACAGCAGAGTACATACTGCGCGATATGTGCAGGATATTCAGGGATTGACATAGAAAATGCAGATTGATAAAGGAGCAGAATATGGATGTTATAATTTGGGCAATTATCTTAGGAGCTGTTTTTTACATTAACAAAAAATCAAAGAGCGCAGGCAGCAAAAATACGCAGCCAAACAAACCGAGACCACAGCCACAGATGCAGCAGAGAGCACAGCAGCCTCAGAGACAACAGATGCAGCAGAGAGTACAGCCACAGCAGAGCAATCCGGATATAGTGCAGAGGGCCGTGAAAAATAACGCACGCTTTGCGGATGATACGACACAAAAAGAGCTTGAGGCTATGCACGGACATAGCGAGGCACAGCAGAGGCTGGCTCAGGAGCACTCAAGAAACTGCCAGACACTGCATACCAAAGCGGCAGACGGTGCAAAGATTATAGAGGCTGAGACACAGAGCATGTTTGGCAGTGTTGATGATCTGATTGCCATGGGATACAGTGGCAATCTGGAGTTTGAGAGAGATTTCCTTGGGGAAGGCTTAGACATGATTAACAACTTTTAAATAATAGGAAAAGAGGCAGAAATGATGGACAGAACACCAAAGCCCGGAGAGCTTTACAGGCACTTTAAGAATAAGCTGTATCAGATAGTTACAGTGGCGACACATTCAGAGACAGGGGAAAAGCTTGTGATTTATCAGGCTTTATACGATGATTTTGGGATATACGCCAGACCACTCGACATGTTTGTAAGCGAGGTGGACCATGAGAAATATCCCGATGTGAAGCAGAAATACAGATTTGAGAAGATCACACTTAAGGATAAGCCGGAGGATATGTCGGGAAAGAGTATTTCTTCCAACAAGAGTATCTCTTCCAACACTAATGAGATTGCAGCTAATGCACCTGAAGCTGTGAGTGTTCAGACACAGGCATGTTATGAGCCGGCGCCGGATGCAGATGAAGGCCAGGCACCGGATCCACGTTTGCTGGAGTTCCTTGATGCGGATACCTTTGAAGAGAAGTACAATATACTTGTCTCAATGAGGGATACCATAACCGACCGCCTTATAGATGACATAGCGGTGGTTATGGATATTGTAGTTCCGGAGGGACCATTGCAGAAGCGGTATGATGATTTAAAGAATACGATAAAGACCAGGCAGTACTATGAATTTTCCAACCGGCTCAGATAGCTGTTGTGATATTTGCCGGATTCAGTGACATCCTCGCCAAACCAGTCAGGCGCTGTGAATCCATTTGCTGCGTCGACAGAGTCGAATTCAACCTCCACAAGTGTAAGAGGAGCCAGATCACCCTCAAATACATCAAGCTCTGCGGTCAGACCACCGTCAAGAGGTATGAGATAGCGTGTCTTTTCGATGAGACGACCGTCAATCTTTTGGACAAGATGGTCGTAGGCTTCTTTTGTGAGAGGAAGATTGTACTCCTCGCGCACCATAAGACCGGCTCCTTTGTAGGTCATATAATAGCTGTCATTTGAGCGTCTGACCCTGACAACAGGCGAGGTGCACAGATAGCCCTGGGCGATTTTTTTGCTCGCGTAGCTGTCTAAATTGGAAGGAAGCTGTTTAAGTAAGTATTTTCTTTCGATTTCCATGGTATATCCTTTCAGGTTACTGGTAGATTTATAGTTACGGTTTATATTTTTGTTTTACCCTCATATCATTTATATATGATTATAATGACCGGTATTTAAAAATTCAAGGACGAACCGCAGCTTTTTATAGTATTATCAAAGAAAAATAAAGGAGAAAAATATGAGTAAAATAGGAATTTTTATGGCAGACGGCTGTGAGGAGATTGAAGGACTTACAGTAGTAGATATAGTTAGAAGAGCAAAGCTGGAGATTGAAACCATATCAATCACGGAAAAAGCCGAGGTGACAAGCTCTCATCAGGTGACATTTAAGACAGATACCACAAAGGCACAGGCTGATTTTGACAGCTACGATGCAATCGTACTGCCGGGAGGCATGCCGGGTACATTAAACCTCGGTGCGGATGAGACTGTAGTAAAGACAATTAAGAGATTTGCTGCTGAGGGAGAGCTTGTTGCAGCGATATGTGCAGCGCCTGGCGTGCTCGGTGAGAATCATATACTTGAGGGCAAAAAAGCTACCTGTCATCCGGGTTTTGAGGAAAAGCTGCTCGGTGCACAGTGGCTTGAGCAGCCTGTAGTTGTGGATGGCAATGTGATTACAAGTCGTGGAATGGGAACAGCTATTGCGTTTGCACTCGAGCTTGTCAGATACTTCACAGACGATGCCACAGTAGAGCATATTCGACAGGGACTGGTATACTAATACAACGTTCAGAAAATAATCATATTATTAGTATTATAACAAAAGAGGTCACACACCAACCCCATGGTGCGCGGCCTCTTTTTATGCTTGCATTTGAAGCGTACATTTGAAGCCTGCTATTGCAGAGCTTATTTCATCTGCTGCTCCTGCTTCATGATCATCTGCTTGACCATCTCGCCACCGATTGAACCGGCCTGCTTAGAAGTAAGGTCACCGTTGTAGCCCTCTTTTAAAGGAACTCCAAGCTCTGAAGCAACCTCTTCCTTGAAACGGCTCATAGCCTCTTTTGCCTCCGGTACAGAAGCCTTTTTACTACTTGATGCTGCCATAATGCAATACCTCCTTTTAAAACGTTATACACAAGCTGTATGTGTATGGAAATATTATGCCGTAAAATGACAAAAATATGTTTTGGTATTGCTGACAATTTATGGAATTATACACAAAAGCAAATTTAATGTAAAAAACACTGGAAATAGTGGATTTGTTGTGTTATAATCATCCAATGACTGGGCTTAGCAGTTTAAAAAGCATGCCCACATTACATTTGATGTACATACCATTCATATATATTTTTAAGGAGGATAACGATTGACATGAGTGTACAGGTTGAGAATTTAGAGCATAATATGGCGAAGCTTACTATTGAGGTAGCAGCTGAGGAATTAGAGAAAGCATTGGATTCTGCATATCAGAAGCAGAAGAAACAGATTAGTGTACCTGGATTCCGTAAAGGAAAAGTGCCAAGAGCTATGATTGAGAAAATGTATGGAGCAGGTGTGTTCTATGAGGATGCAGCAAACATTCTTATGCAGCAGACATATGCCGGTGCAGTTGACGAGAGTGGCGTTGATATAGTTTCACGTCCTACAGTTGAGGTTACTCAGATTGAGAAGGGACAGCCTTTCATCTACACAGCAGAGGTTGCTGTAAGACCTGAGGTTACTCTTGGTAAGTACATGGGCGTTACAGTTACAAAGATTGACACATCAGTTTCTGATGAAGAGGTTGACGCTGAGCTTGAGAACCAGAGAAACAAAAATGCAAGAACAGTTACAGTTACAGATCGTCCTGTAGCAGAGGGAGATACAGCAGTTATCGACTTTGAGGGATTTGTTGACGGAGTAGCTTTCGAGGGTGGAAAGGGTGAGAATCATCCATTAGAGATCGGTTCACACACATTCATCGATACATTCGAGGATCAGTTAGTAGGAAAGAACACAGGCGATGAGGTTGAGGTCAATGTAACATTCCCTGAGAAGTATCAGGCAGCAGACCTTGCAGGAAAGCCGGCTACATTCAAGGTTAAGATCAACGAGATCAAGGCTAAGGAGCTTCCAGAGCTTGATGATGAGTTTGCACAGGATGCAGCAGGTGTTGATACATTAGCTGAGTACAAAGAGGAAATCAAAAAGAACCTCACAGAGAAGAAAGAGACAGAAGCTAAGAAGACTAAAGAGGATGAGGCTATCCAGAAGATTATCGATAAGTCAAAGATGGATCTTCCGGAGGCAATGATTGAGACTCAGTGTGAGACAATGGTTGAGGAGTTCGCTCAGAGAATCGCACAGAGCGGTCTTACAATGGAGCAGTACTTACAGTTCTCAGGCATGACAGTTGACCAGCTTAAGGATCAGGTTCGTCCTGAGGCTACAACACGTATCCAGAGCAGCCTTGTACTTGAGCAGATTGCCAAGGAGGAGAACATCGAGGTTACTGATGCAGATATCGATGCTGAGGTAGAGAAGATGGCTAAGGCATACGGCATGGAGGCTGATAAGCTTAAAGAGTACATGGGAGATGCTGAGAAGGAGTCTATGAAGAAAGACATTGCTATCACAAAGGCCGTAGATCTTATCATGGACAACGTTAAAGAGCGTGCAAAGGCAAAGAAAAAGGCTGATGCAGAAGAGTCTACAGAAGAATAAGATTTTTGAATCAAGATTTGATTGACTGGCTCAGAAGCCTATTTTCTGAGCCGGTCTTTTGAGCTTTTATAAAGGAGGTATTTTATATGAGTTTAGTACCATATGTCATTGAACAGACCAGCAGAGGAGAGCGCAACTACGACATTTACTCCAGATTATTAAAAGATCGTATCATTTTCCTTGGAGAGGAAGTAAATGAGACAACAGCCAGCCTTGTTGTTGCCCAGCTTTTATTCCTTGAGTCCGAGGATCCGAATAAGGATATCCACCTTTACATCAATTCACCGGGTGGAATGGTTACAGCAGGACTTGCTATTTACGATACTATGCAGTACATCAAGTGTGATGTTTCAACAATCTGTATCGGTCTTGCAGCAAGCATGGGAGCTTTCCTTCTTGCAGGCGGTGCAAAGGGCAAGAGATATGCTCTTCCAAATGCAGAGATTATGATTCATCAGCCATCTGGCGGTGCAAAGGGTCAGGCTACTGAGATTCAGATTGCTGCAGAAAATATTTTAAAGACAAAGAAGAGATTAAACGAAATTTTAGCAGCCAATACAGGCAAGCCATACGAGACAATTGCAGCTGATACAGAGCGAGACAACTATATGTCAGCACAGGAAGCCGCAGAGTATGGTCTCATAGACAGTGTAATAACAAACAGATAATCAGAAGTTAGATGAATTTAAGAGGGTACCCCATATGGGATGCCCTCATGCAATAAAAGGAGTTAATAATGGCAGGAAAAAACGACGGAAAGATTCGCTGCTCATTTTGCGGTAAGACACAGGACCAGGTAAATCGTTTGATTTCCGGACCTAATGGAGCTTTTATCTGCGATGAGTGTATAGATATATGTGCCGAGATTCTTGAGGAAGAAGGCGTAGATGGCCATGAGGACAAAAGCAGCGCTAAGGATGATATAAATCTTGTTACTCCGGAGGAGCTTAAGGCGTTTCTGGACGATTATGTAATAGGACAGGACCAGGCAAAGAAGGTGCTTTCGGTTGCTGTTTACAATCACTATAAGAGAGTTCTGGCAGGTGATACATCAGATGTAGAGCTTCAGAAGAGTAATATTCTCATGCTTGGACCTACAGGCTCAGGAAAGACACTTCTTGCGCAGACACTTGCCAGAGTGATAAATGTTCCATTTGCTATCGCTGATGCTACAACACTTACAGAGGCAGGATACGTAGGTGAGGATGTGGAGAATATCCTATTAAAGCTTATTCAGGCGGCAGATTATGATATCGAGCGTGCAGAGCATGGTATCATTTATATAGATGAGATAGATAAAATTACAAAGAAATCAGAGAATGTCTCAATCACCAGAGATGTGTCAGGCGAGGGTGTACAGCAGGCTCTTTTAAAGATTCTTGAGGGCACAGAGGCATCTGTACCGCCACAGGGCGGAAGAAAGCATCCGCAGCAGGAGCTTATTCCTATTGATACTACTAATATACTTTTTATATGCGGTGGAGCATTTGATGGCCTGGAGAAAATCATCGACAGCCGTATGGATACATCATCTATAGGCTTCAATTCAGATGTAAAGTCAAAGACAGAGCTCAATGTAGGAGAGGCGTTTAAGCATGCACTTCCACAGGATTTTGTAAAGTTTGGATTGATTCCTGAGTTTATCGGACGTGTACCTATTACCGTTTCTCTCGAGGCACTCGACAGGGATGCGCTTATCCGCATATTGAAGGAGCCTAAGAACTCGCTTATCAAGCAGTACACCAAGCTTTTTGAGCTTGACGGAGTAGGGCTTGAGTTCACAGACGATGCAGTAAATGCCATCGCTGACAAGGCGCTTGAGAGAAAGACAGGAGCCAGAGGACTTCGTGCAATCATGGAGGCTGTTATGCTTGACCTTATGTATCGTATACCGTCAGACAAGAGCATCAGCAAGTGCGTAATAGACAAGGATATCGTTGAGGCTAACTTAAAGCTTGATGGTGAGTGTGTGCCGGAGGCATATATCGAGGAAAAGGCAGCATCGTGAATACATGGTGGTATTTTACCAAAGATACAGCATCAGATAATATAAATTGCACAGCGGCTTGTTTTGCCCGCTGTGCAATAAATACAGGAGATACAAGTGGAAGAACAGATTATTAATATGCCTGCAGTAGCGCTGAGAGGGCTTACTATCCTGCCGGGAATGATTGCTCATTTCGACGTCAGCAGAGAGCGCTCACTTCGTGCTATCGAGGAGGCTATGGAGCAGGATCAAAAGATTTATCTTGTCACACAAAAGAATGTGGACAGGGAGGACCCGACTCAGGAAGACCTCTATCAGATGGGAATAGTGGCCGACATAAAGCAGGTTGTCAGACTTCAGAATGATGTTGTGAGAATACTTGTAGATGGAATAAGCCGGGCAAAGCTGCTTGGCTTTACCGGTTGTGAGAAGTACCTTGAGGCAGAAATCTGTTATTTTGACAGTAATAAAGACAGCCTGCCGGAGGATCTCAGGGAGGCTATGCTTCTCGGAGTCAGAGAGGCTTTTCACAGATATGCGGCAGTCATCGGCAAAATCAGCAAGGAGCTTATCAGACAAATAGACCAGTATGAGGATCTTGAAAAGCTCATAGACTATGTCACCAACAATCTGCCGGTGTCATATGAGCTGAAGCAGCAGGTGCTTGAGGCAGAGGATATCAATGACAGATATCAGGTTATAGTCTCATTACTTCTCTCCCAGGTGGAGGTTATTTCCATAAAGAATGAGCTTCAGAAAAAAGTAAAGATTCGTGTGGACAAGCATCAGAAGGAGTATGTGCTTCGTGAACAGCTCGGCGTGATACGCGAGGAGCTGGGCGAGAATGCTGACTCGGAGGCTGATGAATATGAGAAAAAGCTATCTGAGTTAGATGCGCCTGACTACGTAAAGGAAAAGACGAAAAAAGAGATAAAGCGCTTTAGAAATATGAGCAGCAGCTCATCAGAGAGCACAGTTGAGAGAGGTTATATAGAGACTGTACTTGAGCTTCCATGGAACAAAATGTCTGTGGATAACAAGGATCTTGACCATGCAGCGCAGGTGCTCGATGATGATCACTACGGATTAAAGGACGTTAAGGAGAGAATACTTGAGTTTCTGGCAGTCAGAAATCTGACAAGCAAGGGAGAGAGTCCTATAATTTGTCTTGTAGGTCCTCCGGGAACAGGAAAGACAAGCATAGCCCGTTCAATTGCGTCTGCACTGGAGAAGAAATATGTGCGTATTTCTCTTGGTGGTGTGCGTGATGAGGCAGAAATCCGTGGACACAGAAAGACATATATCGGCGCTATGCCGGGCCGTATAGTAAATGGCTTAAGACAGGCAGGCGTTTCAAATCCTCTCATGCTGTTGGATGAGATAGATAAGGTGTCAAGTGACTACAAGGGTGACACATCAGCCGCTCTTCTTGAGGTGCTTGACAGTGAGCAGAACTGCAAATTCAGGGATCATTACATCGAGATGCCTGTAGATTTGTCGGAGGTGCTTTTTATTGCAACTGCAAATGAGGTTTCAGGTATTCCAAAGCCGCTTCTTGACAGGATGGAGCTTATTGAGGTGTCAAGCTACACTGAAAATGAGAAGTTTCACATAGCAAAGGAGCATCTGGTTGAGAAGCAAAAGAGCAAAAACGGAATTAAAAAGGAACAGCTTACGATAACAGACGGTGCCTTAAAGGACATCATCAGGCTGTACACCAGAGAGGCCGGAGTCAGAAGCCTTGAGAGGACTATCGGCAAGCTGTGCCGCAAGGCTGCCAGGGAAATCTTTAAGGACAGCGAAGCTGCTGTAAAGGTTACAAAGACCAATCTTAAGACGTATCTGGGCAATCCGAAGTACAGTCCGGAGAAGAAAAATGATCACGCAGAGGTTGGAATCGTTAGAGGCCTGGCATGGACCAGCGTGGGCGGAGTCACACTCGAGGTTGAGGTGAATGTGCTGCCGGGCAAGGGTGAGCTCGTGCTCACCGGTAAGCTTGGCGATGTGATGAAGGAGTCGGCACAGGCGGCACTTAGCTATGTGCGCTCAATAAGCGAAGGATATGGCATTGATGCAGAGTTTTACACGAAGCATGATATCCATATACATATCCCGGAGGGCGCAGTGCCAAAGGACGGACCATCCGCGGGTATCACTATGGCGACAGCCATGCTTTCAGCCATTACAGACAGACCTGTCAGGGCAGATGTAGCCATGACAGGCGAGATAACACTGCGCGGCAGGGTACTTCCGATAGGAGGACTCAAGGAAAAGCTGCTTGCAGCCAAAGTAATCGGAATAA
>ERZ772870.1281-NODE-1281-length-19072-cov-19.025398_pt1 | contig 19072 bp, 20 predicted proteins | sample MGYA00511376_ERZ772870 | MGnify/ENA primary metagenome ERZ772870 (study PRJEB29015, sample SAMEA2737719) | human gut metagenome | biome: human gut; feature: human-associated habitat; material: faeces | place: China | collected 2012 ... | reverse complement strand
TTTTAAATGAGTGTGGAATTTACTTCTGCACTGGAATTTACTTTTTCAAGTTAGCAAAATCAAAAGTACCTTTAATCATAGGATTTGTACTATAATAGTCATAATTCCTATCAATTCTTTTCATTACCTTCTGAATTTCTTCGCTTTCAGACTTTTTAATACCATCGCTTTCAACCATAGTCCTGTGCATATAAAACAATGTCACTAATTGCTGAATTCTAGCATTACTCATTCGATTTCTTCTAAAATTGCTATTCATATCATTAATCATCATAAGCTCATTTGTGACAGCGGTATTCGTTTTGTGAGCAGCCGTCCTAGCTTTAAGGTCATTTAGGATACAAGCTTATCTGGTTCAACACTGTGATGAAAAGGTGAGATTGGATAGTTCGGCAGGCGGTGCATTTACAGCCATAGCAACAGTTGTTCTTCAAAGGGGCGGAGTAGTATTTGGTGCAGCATACGATGAGAACTTTCATGTACAGCATACCTATGTAGAAGCTGTTAATGAATTAAAAAGATTCCGGAACAGCAAATATGTACAAAGCGATTTGGGAGATTCCTTCTGTTTGGTAAAAGATTTTCTCCAAAAAGATAGATGGGTCTGCTTTAGCGGAACACCATGCCAAATTGAGGGTTTATCAAAGTTTTTGAGAAAACCATATGAAAAGTTGATTTTAGTTGATGTGGTATGTCACGGTATCCCGTCGCCGCTGATATGGAGCAAATATCTGGAATGTCAAAAACAGACTTTTCCAAAACCAGACAACATCCGCTTCCGGGATAAGTTTTATGGATATAAATACTCCACAATGAGTATTATCCAAGATGGAAAGAACGTATACCATGCAGGATCGCAACTTGATCCAATGTTAAGAGCTTTCTTCTCAGACACATGTGATCGGCCTTCTTGTTATGAGTGTCCTTTCAAAAAAAGGTATCGTGTAAGCGACTTCACAATTTGGGATTGTTTTTCAGTATATGATTTCGATAAGAAATTGGATGATGACAAAGGTACGACCAGAGTTCTTTGTCACTCTCAAAAAGCGGCGAGCCTCATGCAAGAGGTAGTGGAGTACGCAAGGTGTGAAGAAGTTTCGGCGGATAAGTTAGTTGCAGGTGTAAAAGAAATGTTCGAATCTGTTCCAATGAACTCAAAGCGGACCGTATTTCTGGCTGATGCAGCAAAGATGTCGGGTAAAGAGCTGTTTGAAAAATACTATCCTGTCACGAACAAGGTAAAAGTAAAAACGGCCATTCGGAAGGCGCTTCTGATGACTGGAATCTATGGAACAATGAAGAAATGTTTAAATCGGGTGCGAGGTAGATAAAATGATAGAGCCATTTGTAAGTATTATTGTTCCGGTATATAAAGTACCGGAGCAATATTTAAGAAAGTGCATTGAAAGCACAATGACACAAACACTGAAAAACATTGAAATCCTGCTAGTGGACGATGGCTCACCGGATCAGTGTGGCAAGATTTGTGATGAGTACGCAGAAAAAGATAAGCGAATTCGGGTATTACATAAAAAAAATGGTGGACTCTCCTCGGCTAGGAATTACGGCTGTAAAGCTGCACAGGGCAAATGGATCATGTTTGTGGATGGTGACGACTGGATTGAGCCAGATATGTGCCAAACCATGTATAGTGCCGGAGATGAAAAACAGGTGCAGCTCGTTATGTGTGGCATTATGAAGGATTACGGTAAATCGGCTACGGAATATAAATTCTATCTGGAAGATGGAAAAGTATATAAGGGTCAGGAATGTAAATGGCTTCAGCAGCAGCTTTTGGTCTATAACGGTAATATTGCAGTTGCGTATTCAAAGCTGATTGACCGAAAACTGCTAATAAACAATCAGATTTTTCACGATGAAGTACTTCGTCAGGGCGCGGAAGGGCTAGAATTTAATCTTCGGCTATTTGAAAAATTGGAGAGTGCAATATTTATCAATAAGCCATTTTACCATTATATCTATAATGAAAACTCAATTTCTGCGTCACATAATGAAGCAAATCATGAGTTCGTAATTAGATGCTTTGAAAAAATCAAGGAGTTTATAGACACCTCTGATAATAAAGAAATGCTGAAACCGTGGTTTGATAATCGGTTACTGTATGTGATTGTAACTACAGCAATCAGTGGCTATTTTAATCCGACTAATACGGAACCGTATGCAGATAAAAAGCGGAAATATGCAGCATATCTAGGAAAGCCGATTGTAAAAGAGGCTTTAAAGACGAAGAATACAGTTGGAATCGGAAAGCAAAGAAAAATTGTATTGTTTTTTATTAAGCACCATATGTTCCTTGCATTGGACATGATGGGTAAAATGAGAAAGTGGCAGAAGGAGCATAGATAAAACGTGAAAACATCAGTAGTAATGACAACCTATAATGGTGAAAGATTTCTGCCTGAAATGTTAGAATCTTTACGAAATCAAACAAGAAAAATAGACGAGCTGTTGATTTTTGATGATGGATCAACCGATTCCACTGTTTGTTTGATAGAAAATTATATAGATAAATATGGATTAGAAAACTGGAAAATACGACAGAATGAAATAAACCTGGGATGGGAGAAAAATTTTGTGCAGGGTTTGAACCAGGCAAAGGGAGATGTCATTTTTCCATGTGATCAAGATGACATTTGGCATACAGACAAAATTGAGAAAATGACAAAAGCGTTTGAGGATAACTCGGATATATGGTTGCTTATTTCTGGATATCATGCTTTTAGTGAAAACGGCGGTAAGATGGCAATACAGCAAAAAGTTAGAACTGAGACAAATGAGTTGATTAGCAAGGTTATATTTGACGAAAAATATTATCAAATATTGCGACCAGGTTGCACAATGGCATTTAGAAAAGAAGAATCTATGGTTACAGAAATTTGGAATATGTTAACATCTAAAGTGCCACATGCTTACATGTAACTATGAACTCATCGAGATAACCGCGCTTCAATACATTTTTGAAGGCATCGGATACTATTTCAACGAAGAAATCTATGAGCAGGAATGCTACTGCCAGTATCCTGTAGTCTTTATCTATGTATGGATTGTTAAGTCCAAAGCGACATATATATGAGACTATGAATGCTATCTGCATGCACAGGACATCTAATAGCATAAAATCTATATGCTTTGTCCAGCTTCTTCCTTTCTTTCTGTACATTTTTTGTGTCTCCCTGTATTTCTTGATTACCCTATTTCCAGTTCATCCCTATGCTGTCAAGCCTTGCTATGCGCTCTGTGTCGAGCACCATGCCGCTGGCCTTCGGGTTTTTTCTTTTACATCTGATATTTGATATCCAGCGTCCCAGCTTCACTCCGTCTGTGGAATATGATACCGGCACGTCCAAATTGCCGTTTTCCTCGTAATATTTTTTTGCAAGCTCAAACTTTCTGTTCCACTGTATGGCAGTCTTACTTTCTGACCTGTAGCCTATGCTCTGCAAGCGCTTTAGCTGCTCGTCTGTCATTGAGCTACTATTGGTCTGGTTGGATAGCCACCGTCCAAGCGGTATGCCGTCTGCTGTGACGTACTTTGCAGGTACTTCGAGGTTTCCATGCTCCTTGTAGTAGACCTTGGCTGCGCTGTAGTACTCTTCCCACTTCTGCTTGTTGTGATCCCATATCATGCCAAGCTCCTCAAGTTCTTTTCTCTGCTCATCGGTGAGTGCCTGCTCTATGCCGTACTTTTTTACCTTGAAGCGCATGTTGTTGATCCATGAGCCGAGCCTAAAGCCTGTAGGCGATACGTATTTGGCCTTGATGTCCAAATTGCCGTAGGTATTGCGGTAGCTTTTAAGCTCTTCCAGTACCTCCTGCCAGCTTGAGTCCGTGACATCCCATATCATGCCTATGTCGTTTAGCTTTTGTATCTTTTCCCAGGTGAGGTTTCCGGATATATTGCCTGACTTCACACGCCTCTGGGTGTTTATCCATGCTCCCAGTGTGAGGCCTGCCCCAGTGACATAGCTCTTTGGTATCTTGAGATTTCCATTTTCCTCATACCACTGCTTTGCTGCCTCATAGTATGTGTCCCAGGCATTTCCCAGATTTTCCTGCAAGCGCATGAATATCTCCCTGCTGTCCTTTGTCTCATCTATGATGCGGAACCTGTCGTCAAAGTGCTCTCTTGGCGAATGAGTGTCCGGATACAGCAAAAATGCTTCCTGCATTTCATTTTTCAGGCAGTCTATGCAGTATAGACTGTCGAAGTTATTGACCAGGTCAAATATGACCGGCTGGTTTTTGCTTCCCGCTGACAGTGCTCTGCCTATCTGCTGCAGATAGATGATTGGTGACACCGTAGGGCGAAGCAGTATTACTCCGTCCACATCGTCCACATGTATGCCCTCGTTCAGCATGTCTATGCAGTAGAGGAGCTTTAAGTGGCTTCCTGTGTCCTTTTTGAATTCGGCAAAGGCTTTGCTGGTCGACGCATCGTTGTAGTACGCTGTGTATATGTGTGGCTTTTTGTCCACCTTGCTAAACCAGTCGGCCGCCTGCGCCTTCATCTCATCCATATGCTCTCTGCCTGAGCAGAATACTATATATTTGCCATCAGGCTTTGTCATCTGTCTGGCAAAGACCTCTGTGAGTCCGTCTGCCTGCTCGAGTGCACGCTTTAGCTGCTCTAGAAGCTTTTCGTTTTCCGATATAAGTCCCGGGTTTGATAAGCCCTCGATTCGTTTTTTCAGTTGTTCGAGCTCTTTCTTGTATGAATACATGGCTATGACATATTTAGGCTCCGGAAGTATTTCTCTCACGATTGCTTCTCCGAGTGTCATCTCTGAGGCTATGTTGCCCTCAAAGAGCTCCTCTGCCATATTGCGCTGGTTGTCCAGATAGCGTATGTTTGTCGCTGAGAGTCCCAGGCGCTTTGCCTTCGGATATGCTTCCAGAAGCTTTCTTACACTCTTGCCCCACTCTGCGGCTCCACAGCGGTGGAACTCATCGAGTATGATATAGTCAGGGTGCAGGGTGTCTATGCTGTCCTCATGCTTCATGAGCCTGCTGTATGACATGTATTCTATGTTTGAGAACTGTGTGTCTATGTTTTCAAGCTGTGTCTTGTAGATGTACTCACTTGGCGATAGCCATAGAAAGTGCTTGTGCGGATGCTGCTCCACGAGCTTGAAAGCTATCATCGACTTGCCCGTGCCTGTCGGATGGATGACGGCTGCCATCTGCTTTTCCTCCAGCATGGTCTCGACTGCTCTGTATGCATCTTCGTTGTGCTTGTAAAGATGTATGCTCATTTGCTGCCTCCGGGTGAAACACTACATTAAAAGGGAGGTTGGATTTCGCAGATTATTACAATCTGCGAAATCCAACCTCCCTTATGTATAAAATAAGCATTTTATATAAATATGACCATTTTTCTGACCATTTATGGGATAACTATAGAATTGATTGCGGAACGCTTGGTCTCCAGATTTGGATGCACATAGCGATTCAATGTAATATTTACATTGGAATGTCCAAGAATCTCACTTACACTCTTAGCGTCGGCGCCGCTGCTGATACAGTTTGTGGCAAAGGTGTGGCGCAATGCATGAAAGTGAGTATTCCCGATACCTGCTTCTCTTATATAGATATGAAATCTATTCTGATAAGTGCGGGGATCCATAGGCTGATTTTTCTTTAGAAAATAAGAGTCACCTTTCATTGAAGTGTTATAATAATCTGACAGCTTGTCATATATAAAGTCTGGGATAGGAATCTCACGAAGAGAATTTGAAGTCTTTGGCGAATCTATATATAAAGAAGTCTTTCTCGTGTCTGTGTGGTTATTTTGTGATGAATCGGATGTGTGTACCATATCTACCGGAAGTCTCTGCACTGTGCGATTGACATGCAGAGTGCGACTAATCATGTCGATATCTTCCCATTTCAAGGCACAAATTTCTCCTAAACGCAGCCCCATAAAAAGGCACAATAAAATACCGAGCTTATAGATATCAAGCTCGGTTAGAAGATACTCGGTTAGCTTTTGCTGGTCTGTTGTATTGATTGTATTTATGTTGTTTGAGGGTGTGACGGATGAACGTTTTGCTCTGTACGACAGATGAATTTCTCCGGTACCATATGTGGCAGCTCCATATGCAAGGATTGAGTTGAATATACAAAGTATGCTCTTTGTAACGCTCTCACCTGCTGTCTCAGGCAGTAGCTTGAGTATTTCATTCTGATTTAACTGATCTATGACACTTTCTCCCCAGTTTGGTTTGATATATTTATTGTATATAGTAGAATACTTTTGAATGGTAGAGCACTTCCGGTTGGATGCTATACTTTTAAGCCATTTCTCAGCGACTTCTTTTACGGTGATAGCGGACTGCTTTGGGGTTGCTGTTTGATTAAGTGAAGCTGCTTTTGCTGTAAGCAGCCTTTCTGTTACTTCCTTATAGCTGTGGCCGTATACCGATTTGCACTTTTTACTGCCTGCTGTGTCTACTATGTAGTAGCGCCCCTCCCAGCGTCCGTCGGCTCTCTTTCTGATGTTGGTTCCTCTTCTTGACATAATGTATGCCTCCTTGTGATTATTTATTTCAATAGAAGAGGAATGAACTACTTAATATTTATCTGTTTTCCATATGTCTTTACCATTTTGGAATGCTCTCAGCTTTGTGAGTTTCTTTTCATATAATGCTTGTAGCCTTGGGATACGCATATGACGTTCGATTAAATCTTTTTTATACAAACTAAAATCCATTTCTGCTTTATCAATATTTACAATATTTCTATCCTTTACATATGATAGAAGCCGTACTTCTTTAGAAATAAAAGAATGTGTCTTTATCTCATCAATACGAATTGAACCAAGATGCTCGTATGGAATATTATAGAACATAGAATTACCGGAATCATATATAGGTGCAAATCCAAGTATTTCTAATGTGTCAGGATTTCTGACTATAGAAATATTATTCATGTGTCTGTCGGTATTTGAAATGAGATAGTCAGTCATTATTTCATAATCCATAAAATAATCAAACTCTTCTTCTTTTATTCCCAAACCAAGACAGACCTTTTTCAATGGATAATAATATGATTCATTTTGCTTAAGCTTGACTGATTGCAATAATTCCCATGCACTGATACATTCCAGATTTTCTGAGCAAAAATCATATGAAAGACATCCAAGTCCTTCAATTCCACCTTCTACTGTTAACAATGTGGGAGTGTATACTGTGAAATTTTCAAATTTTTGTTTTCTATGAAGTTCTGTTGCAAATAGTTCGTTTATACTTTGCTGGTATGATTCTCCATAATTACCTTTAATCATATATCTGCGGCCTGAAGTGTCAATACACCATTTTTTCTGAAGTTCTCCCTGTGAAGCAGCGCAGTTAAATTTTGTTTTCTTCCTTAAATCAAGTAAATTGTCCTTGTTTAGTGTTATTTCACCAAATGTATCTACGAAATCATTTGTAAACAGATTTACATCTTTCCATTCGATATCTTCACCACGAGGTTTAATCCAATAACAATCCGACAAACTTAAGGCCAAATTATCTACCAAAGCACTGTTTGTTGAAGAATATCCAAGTCTTTGCAGGGCAGTCTTAGCTCCGTGCCTCGTCTTAGGAATAGCTCTGTCCTTCCACCAATCATGAAATTTCATATCATTCATCTGTCCACCTATAGGAAAGTGGGCAAGAGCTGCTTCATTTTTTCTGTAATTTCCGAGAGTTCCACCTTCTGTCAGCTCCATCAGGCAAACAGGTATATCTTTATGCATTAAATAGTATTCTTTAGCTATTTTCTTCGCCATATATTAACTCCATATAATATCTTCTGTTTTATCAAGTCTACAGTCACGATTAAATTTATCAACTATTTCATAATAGGATTCAAATAAATCAGCCACATATAATGAAAGATTTTTTTCCTTAACACCATCAAGATCTTCACCTATCTTGATTTTTGTACCTATTGAATCAATTAAATACCCAGCGTCTCTGTTATAATAATAAATCTTACCATTATTATCTTCAATTTTACACATATTATCATTATCTATCGGTAACTGGTTGGCAATCAATTTTATAATATACGGCGTTGGCGAGCTTTCTCCCTGCTCCCATTTTTGCAATGTACTTATTGGTATATTGAACATCTTTGAAAAACTACGTTGCGAAAGGCCGGTAGTATTTCGTATTTCCTTAATGTTCATAATAACAAACCTCCCATAAAAAATATATCCAATTTGGTTACTCTTTTTGTTATTATACCCAAATCGGATATATAATGTCAATATAATTTAATTTATTTCTGACCACAATTTTGACCATCTAAAAATAAAAAATATATAAAATACATCCCAATATTCCCTTAAAAATGTGAAAAGATACAAAAAAAGATACAGCAGTTGACATAAATTGACTAAAGTTTTATTATATATCTAGTGTTTTAACCGAGGTGATTTTCGCAGATTGTAATAATCTGCGAATTTTTTATTACATTCTTTCTGATTTCGGTATTAGAAAAAAACACCTCCATTGCACTGCAATAGAGGTGTTTTCTTGTATCTTTACTCTTCAATCATCGAAAGACGTTCCTTAGCAATCTTAATGTCCTCATCTGACGAATTAAGCATTTGTTTTGCTGCAGCTACAGTACCATCATTTTTGAAGAAGGTCACCAATGTAGAAATTCGCTCTTCTCTTCGTCCTTGTTCGATTCCTTGTTCTTTTATTCCTTGACTGAGATTACACATAGATTTCAACAGCTCCTTTCTGTCACCTTCCATTTTGATATCAAACTCATTCTCCAACATATCGTTTTTTTCCTCAGCACTTAGTTCTGGCAGAAACAAAGCACCCAGAAACCGATGAAGTTCATGTTCTGTTTGCAAGTCCAATGTTTTAGCCAGCCTAATAATCACAACATTAACAATCTCATACATATCTTTCCATCGTGATATTCCTATAATATCATTCTTTGTTAGATATATCTTTTCCAGCATATTATCCTTTTCATTCATACAAATCCAAATCGAATATACTTTCTTGATATCATTATAATTCTGAGAATCAAACTCTCTGTCCAACTGCGATGAAACCTCTCTAATTGCATAATACAGACCTCTCATTTCAACATCATAATCTATTGGTTCAGACTTTTGTGCCTCAATATTGATTATTACCTTTGATAATCCATCTGATGTACGCACATAAAATAAGATATCAAAATATGCAACCCCTTCATTTCGAACTTTATTTTCAGAATTCATCCCCTTAATCTGCACTGAATTTGTAAATCCTGGCTCGACCGGTATTGTGCTTATATAAGGTTCTCCTTCTATAAGCTTCTCAACATCACATGGATTTAATCCCATATAATCCTTTACTGTACGCACTAAAATATTTGCTAGAAATGGTTTCTGTGCTAATAGCAATTTTGCTTCTGCATCATACTGAGCTTCAAATTGCGTTTCATCTATAATTGCTTTTTTGTCAGCCATTATATTCTCCTTTCTGTTCTCCCAGGCAGAAAGGTTATAGGTATTATTTTCTTCCTCCTCCCTAATACTCTTATATTTATAACCTATGACATATATATTATATAATAATAGCTCCATCCAATGCAATAGCCCAAATGTCATTAAAAAGAGAGCGGGCCGGCGAATGGGAAGTTCGCCGGCCCAGATTTACACTAGGAGCAAAGTTTATACTTTGCGGAGATAAAATATATTTATAGAAAACCAAATATTTGGTGATCTATCATTTTGTTTTGTGGCCATTCCTGTTGTCGCGACCACATGCAAATATTTATAGAAATGTTTAAATATCTGCGAATAACGAATTAGTCATTATAGTTTCTGCATATTGTGCTTATACCGCTGCAAGCTTCTTTCCAAGCTCCTCGCAGGCTGTCTTTGCATCATCGTCCGGTGCATCCTGGCAGATAACACCCTCGCCACCTACCACTGTAGCTCCGGCCGCTGTCATTCGCTCTACCCAGTCGCGCATCCACTCGCCATCGCCCCATCCGTATGAACCGAACAGACCGATTGTCTTGCCTGCCACGCAGCCCTCAAGCTCTGTGACAAACGGCTCCATCTCGCCCTCCTCAAGTACCTCTGCACCCATTGCAGGGCAGCCGAGTGCGAATGCTGTCTCTGATTTAAGCTCATCTATTGAAGCACTGCTTACGAATACGATTTCTGCTTCCTTTCCGGCATCTGTGACGCCCTTTGCAACTGCCTCTGCCATTGCTGCTGTATTGCCTGACTGTGACCAATAAACTACACTGATTTTGCTCATTTTAATTCCTCCTATACCGCAATCTGCTGCGGTTCTTCTTTATATATTTCCAGTATCAGCCTCATATCTATATCCTCGGCCAATAGCTGTATGACACTTTCCTTCGCCTTTTCAAAATCCTCAAACATCTTCTTTTTGAGTGGTACGTTGCGGTACACCTTCCAGTATCCTGAATACAGGCAGCCGCATCCGTTATGCTCTATAAAGCCTCTCACATCCTCTATCGGATACCCAAGCAAAAGCCCCATCTCATGCGGAAACTGCTTGTGTTCATCATTCAGATACGCTTCGTAGTGTTTTTTGAATCTAAGTAATATCTTGCCGAATGAAAAATCCTCATATCCCGCTTTCTTTAGTATGTCCAAAGCCTCTGAATTATTCAGATATGCTTCTAAGAGGCTCCTGCGGAATAAGAGGAAGGCGGTTTTCTCATTCCTTGCTGCGAGCCTGAAATGCGATATCCCGGAAGCTCTCAGAATCACTCTCATGGCACTCTCATCAGCGCTGTCTATCATGAGCATATTTGAAATTCTCGCTCCTGTAATTAGTGGGGCACACTGGAGGGCAAGCTGCATTTCCACACTCTTTAAATCCATGCTCATAGCAATCTGAAATACTTCCTGGCACATTTTGGCTCCTTTCGTGTTAGTTATCTCTAACCTGAGTTAAATATATCTTACTTGTACCTATATGTCAAGTGTTTTTTTGCCATTTTTACACTTTTTATTCTCAATTAATTGCAACAAAAAAGCACACTAAGAATCTTTAATTCTCAGTGTGCTTTCCTTATTGCCGTTCTTCTTTTTATACAATTCATTAATTCACTTATTATAACAATTGTACCTATTGATATATCACAGCCTCTCCCCCAATGCTTTGCAACGCTTTCTGCTAAAAGCAATGCCATACGCTATAATATCACATCTGCCTTCATTACGAAGAGCCTCATCATATCTCTTTTCCTTAATCTGTGCCATGGCAATCTCACAGGCCGCATCAAGCTCCTTTATATTCCTTGCATACTTCACCTCGATTACAATTCCTGCATCCGGATTTTCCGGCATAATCATTATGTCACTAAAACCGTCTCCCGACTCACGATTTGACTTAATTAGCCAGTCCGGATTACTTCCTCGCAGCAAGCCAAGAAGCAGTCCATGGTAGAAGTTCTCCTTCATATCATCGGGTGCCTTTGTATCTAGTATGCTTATCATACGTCCCATCACAATATTGAGCTGCTTTGCAATCTTTGTCTCATCCTTATCAATAATTGCCTTTGATAAAAGCTTCATAGTATCATTATCATTTGCCACCACACTCTTGAACCATTCCTGTATCTGAAGGATAAATACCTCTCTCACCTCTTTGTTTGGAATTACAAGCTTATATGCATAGCTTTCGCTATCCGGCAGCTTTACATCTCCTGCCTTTGTAAGATATCCTGTGGTGAACAGTACACTCCACATATTGTCTATAGTGCTTTCTATTTCATCATAGGTCAGGTCGAGTCGAATGCTCTTTACAATTGTCTCGCCTGCAATAAGGCGCTCTATTTCATCCTTTGTTGATGAGTCAGCTTTACTGATGAGCCTTCTCACCAGACTGTTTCCACTGCTATTTATCCAATATGTCTGTGGTCTTATATCGCTGTCATCACACAGACGATCCACATGATTGATCACATCCCATGGACAGTAAACATCAGCCTTGCCAAAGTGATACCCATCATACCACTCCTTTATATCATTATAATGCATGGACATATTATAATCCTCGAGCAGCTTTTTCACTTCATTGTCCGTAAAACCAAACTGCTCGTCAAACCTCGCATCTGTAATAGACATGACCCTAAAATTATTAAGACCTGTAAAAATACTCTCCTTGGATATGCGCAGGCAGCCCGTAAGGACTGCAAACTGCAGAAATTCATTGGTTTTAAGGGCCATTCCAAAAATTCCCCTGATAAGTGAGACCATTTCATTATAGTATCCATTCTGAAATGCCTTGTCCAAAGGGACATCATACTCATCTACAATGATAATTGCTTTACGTCCAAAGTGTGTAAACAGCAATTGCGACAGAACCTGCAGACTGGATATAAGGAGCTTTTCGTCCATGGCATATTTTCCGTCATTCACTGAAATAATTGCATTATAGCGATTTTTATCATTTTCAGAAAGCCCTTCACTATCCTTAAGAAACTTAAATCGCTCTGCTTCCCTGCTGATAAGCTCAATAATCCTGTATCTTGCCTCATCAAATGATGTACCCTCAACACTTTTCAGGGAAAGAAAAACGACCGGATACTTTCCCATATATTCTTCACAAAGCTCTTTATTCCCCGAAATATACAGACCATCAAACAACGATTTATCAGTACCAATCTCGAAAAAGCTCTTAAGCATGCTCATATTGAGAGTTTTTCCAAAGCGGCGCGGTCTTGTAAAAAGAGTCACCTCGCTCCAGCTTTGTAATATCTGCTCTATGAGCCTTGTCTTGTCCACATAATAAAAATCTGATTCCCGCAGTTTTCTGAAATCATCGATTCCGACCGGTAACTTCATCGTGTTCATCATAAAAGCCTCCACTAAAAAAATCCACTATACTCATTTTAGTATAGCGGATTTTTCTAAAAATTACAATTCCTATAAAATCAGGCTTATGACACCTGCACTCTATACATATTTTTGCGGTCAATCGCTCCAATCTCTTCGAGCGTATTGATCATCCGATACACCGTAGCAGTCCCGATAGAGTGATCTATCTTTGATGCCCGGTAATAAATCTCTTTGCAGCTTCCGCACTCGCCCTCGAGGATTACATCAAGCAAAATAAGTCTCTGCTTTGTAATCCTGCATCCGCTGTCCTTTAGCTTGCCAACTATTACCTCTTTTTGCTCTATTGCTTCTTTCGACATACATCCTCCTATCGTTACCGATGCCGGCAGATGCAGCTTAAGCGGCAGATGAGTTATTTCCATGAAATGCCCATCCTTTGCTTCATACACACCATGCCGTGGATTAATGACAGCCTTTGCAATGGCTGCAGTCCATTCCACACTGCAGGCTCTTGCCTGCTTTCTTTGATTTGATTATTGTCCTGATTACAAGTGCAACTATCACTACGAGAATTGCAATTACAATGATATCAGCCAGCATGTCATCATCTCCTATTACTACAAATGCTACTAAATATACTACTGCATTATTTCTTTTCCTTGAAAAATCCTATTATTATCTTTACGGCAAGCCCCAGCAAGCATAGAAGAACTATGACTGCTATGAGGTCTGCCGTGTTAAATTCCAGATTGATTCTCATTTAAACGCCTATTACACGTTTGATGCCGCAAATGAAGTGCTCTTTGCTGTTGCCTTATTAGGGTCTTTTCTGAACAATAAGTACAATACACCTGCAAGGAGTACAAATGCAACTACTGTCCAGAAGTTGAAGGTTACCTCACCTATGCAAAGTCCCACAATCTGGTAGAACATAAGTGTTACACAGTAAGCTGATACATTCTGGAAAATGATTGTAAACCAGAAGAACTTACGGTTGTTAAGCTCTTTTGCTGTTGTTGAGATAGCTGCAAGACATGGTGAGTCAAACAGGTTGAACAGCAAGAATGATACTGCTACCATTGTTGTTGGGAAGAATGCTGCAAACTGATCATGCATGCTTACTGCATACTCTTCTACCTCTCCAAGTCCTGCGAGTACACCCATTGTTGAAACGATACCCTCTTTTGCCACAAAGCCTGAGAGTGATGATGCAACTGCCTGCCATGTATCGAATCCAAGTGGTGCAAAGATAACTGCGATTGCAGATCCGATTACTGCGAGTAAGCTGTTTTCTTTGTCAACAAGTCCGAATGCGCCATCCTGGATGCCGAAGCTTGAAAGGAACCACATAACTGCACAGCAAAGAAAAAGGATTGTTCCGGCCTTCTTAATGAATGCCCATACTCTCTCCCATACGTGTAACAGCACACCCTTTACTGAAGGGATATGATACTGTGGGAGCTCCATTACGAACGGTGCAGGTTCTCCTGCAAATGCTCTTGTCTTCTTTAAAATGATACAGTAGATGATTGTGAGGCCGATTCCTGCAAAGTACATAAGAGGTGCCATCCACCAGCAGCCGTCACCCATGATAAAGCCTGCGATAAGTGCGATAACAGGAAGCTTTGCTCCACATGGGATATTTGTTACTGTCATCATTGTCATACGACGGTCTTTTTCGTTCTCGATAGTACGTGTTGCCATGATTCCCGGTACACCACATCCTGATCCGATAAGGAATGGGATGAAGGATTTTCCTGAGAGACCGAATCTACGGAAGATTCTGTCCATGATGAAGGCTACTCGTGCCATGTATCCGCAGTCCTCAAGGATTGAGAGGAATAAGAATACGATAGCCATCTGTGGTGCAAATCCGATAGGTGCACCAAGACCTCCGATGATACCGTCAACTACAAGTGATACGAGCCATTCAGAGCAGCCTACATTTTCCATAAATGTCTGTACTGCCGGCTGAATCCACTCACCAAAGAGTGTGTCGTTTGTCCAGTCTGTTACAATTCCACCAAGTGATGATACTGCAACATAGTATACAGCCCACATGATGAGTGCGAAAATAGGCAGTGCCAAAAATCTGTTTGTAACAATCTTATCAATTTTGTCTGATACTGTCTCTTTTCCGGCGCGTGCCTTCTTTACACATGAGCCGATGATTGAAGATATGTACTGATATCTCTCGTTTGTGATGATACTCTCTGTGTCATCATCGTATTTGTCCTCGAGAGCTTTAATCTCTGCGTCTACGTTTGGAGCACTCTTTAATACCTCAGAAATCTTTGAGTCACGCTCTAAAAGCTTGATTGCAAAGAATCTCTTCTGATTCTCTGCTACTGCAAGACCAAGCTTATCCTCGATGCCTGCGATTGTACTCTCCACATCATCTGCGAAGTGATGTACCCTCTGAACGGATTTACCTGACTTTGCAATCTGGATTGCCTTCTCTGCAGTCTCCTTGATTCCTGTCTTCTTTAAAGCTGAAATCTCAACAACCTCACAGCCGAGCTTCTCTCCAAGTGCTTTGATATTGATTGTGTCTCCGTTTTTCTTTACAATGTCCATCATATTGACAGCCATAAGCACCGGAATACCAAGCTCGATAATCTGTGTTGTCAGATACAGATTACGCTCGATATTTGTTCCGTCCACGATATTGATAATCGCATCAGGCTGCTCTCCGATTAAGTAATTTCTTGCAACAACCTCCTCGAGAGTATATGGAGAAAGTGAGTAGATACCCGGTAAATCCACCAGGTCTACATCCTTGTGACCGATAAGCTTTCCCTCTTTTTTCTCAACTGTAACACCAGGCCAGTTACCAACATACTGATTGGCACCTGTTAAGGCATTGAACAGTGTTGTTTTTCCGCAGTTCGGGTTTCCTGCGAGAGCAATTTTTACTGCCATGTTTTAATCTCCTTATTTTTGTTTGCTCATTCTGCCTATAGTTTGTATTTGCTAACCTATAGTCAAAAAAAATTTACTCTACTTCTATCATAGAGGCATCGTCCTTACGAAGTGATAGCTCATAGCCTCTCACTGTCACCTCTACTGGATCGCCAAGCGGTGCCACCTTGCGGATAAATATCTCAACACCCTTAGTAATTCCCATATCCATGATACGTCTCTTGACTGCACCCTGGCCTGTGAGCTTGACAACCTTGACTGTCTCGCCTACTTTGGCTTGCTTTAATGTCTTCATGCTGACTACTCCTTTTTTAATTTTATTGTTGTTTAAAAAATTTATATAAACGTTTGCATAATATCATATACAAAGTCGTTTAAATCTTAAATTATTACAGCTTATACAGCACATTGATGCATGTGTTGTATGTGTTATATATGTTATATATGTTATATATGTCATACATGCTATATCCATGCCTGTTACATATGTTATATCAGACCATGATCTTATTTGCCATGTCCTTGCCGATTGCTACTCTGGCGCCCTTTACATTGACTATCATATTGCCGGCTATCTCTGAGATGACAGTCACCTCTCCGCCTACTACAAAGCCCAGCTTCTCAAGGAAAGCTCTCACCTCTTCCTTTCCGCCGATTTTCTTGATTATCTGTGCCTCCCCAGCACCACTCATTGATAATGGCATCATGTTTACCTCTTTTCACGTCTTTTCTTCATGACTTTAATGATAAAAAACATCATTTGGTAGCTCTTACGGCTGTTAGTATACTCTAACGTAGCTTAGATGTCAATAATATTTTTTAGATTTTTCTTACTTTTTTCAGTTGTGGCTAATAGAATGCGCCCCAGACACCAAGTGTCCGGGGCGCGTACCAACCTCAGTCAAAAAAGTATATTATAATATTATATTACGTAGAACCAGCTCGGATCCGTCTCCATCTCGCTGGCCACAAGCTCCTTTCGCTCTCCTGTTCTGATGGAAAGCTCCTGGTTTTTGATGCTCACACGAGCCCCCGGCTCGATAGATGAAGTAATAAATGCATTACTTCCAATGACAGCACCTCTTCCGATGACAGTCTCACCACCAAGTATCGAAGCTCCTGCATAGATGATGACATTATCCTCAATAGTAGGATGTCTCTTCACTCCCTTTAGCTTCTGACCGCCTCTGGTAGAAAGTGCTCCGATAGTCACACCCTGATATACCTTGACATTGTCACCGATAATAGTAGTCTCACCGACCACGATGCCTGTTCCGTGGTCTATAAAGAAATTCTTGCCAATAGTGGCACCCGGATGAATATCTATACCGGTTTTGCTGTGTGCATGCTCTGTCATCATACGCGGGATGAGCGGTACTCCAAGCAGATGCAGCTCGTGGGCTATACGGTTTGTAGTGATTGCAAGCAGTCCCGGATAGCAAAGGATAATCTCATTGTAATTGTAGGCTGCAGGGTCTCCGTCAAAAAACGCAGCCACATCAGTCTCCACCAAAGCCCTGATTTTTGGAATCCTTTTAAAGAAATCATTGCTGATTTTCTCAGACATATTGACAAGCTCGTGATGTGATAAGCTCCTGTATTTAGGATTCTGCGGCAAGGCAAGCACCACCTGCTTGCGCAGATTGTACATGATATCCTCCAAAAGAACAGCAATCTGGCTGTCCAGGTTGTAATATCTGAAGCTCGTGCCCTTAAAATAGCCCGGATACATTATCTTAATAAGCTTTGAGAGCAGATCACAAACAGCCTCCTTGTCTGGCTGTGAAAATAGTGCCTGCTGATTTATGATTTTGTCATCATGATAATCGTCAAGTATCTGTGATACAAGCCCTTCTATCATTTCTTTATTATTATCCATATATTCGAAGCCTCCGAATTTACTATTTATAATATTTTTTTGCCTCCATACGCTCCTCCCATGTGCGGTTTATTATACCGCCTATGAAAAGCACATACATACAGCCATATAACCATACCATTATAAGCGCAATAGTGGTCATTGTGCCATAAAATGAAGAATAATTATTGTATTTATCCACGTACACAGAAAAGATTCCCGAAAAAATCATCCATGCAGCAGCCGCAAATACCGCTCCCGGCAGCTGGTACTTTGCCCTCTGCTTCTTGTTTGGCAGAAACACATAAATCACCCAGAAAAATAAAATAAGCACCGGCAGGCAGATTACCAGACGATAATCGACCACACTGCCTATTATACTTCCAATTATATGATGAACATTCGAAAAATACATCTTCCTGAGCATATTTCCAAACACCATGATACCCAGTAAAAAAATAAGCGCCAGTGCAAAAACGATACTGTAAAGCACCGAATATATACGCCGCAAAATAAAATTTCTGTTTTCCTTCACATGGTACATATCATCAAGCCCAAGCTGAAACGAAATAAAAGCCTTTGAGCTTAAGTACACGGCTGTAATCATCGTGATAGAAAGCCTGCCTGTGCCGCTGGCATACACCTCACTTGCCAGATCCTTCATGATGTCACCAAACGACTCCGGAATAAACGAACTCGCCCACATCAAAAAATCAGCCTCTGTAAGCGGTGTCCAGCTCAGCAGCGAAAAGAAAAACAATAAAAACGGGAAAAACGACAGCATCAAAAAGAAGGCTGCCTGCCCTGCGTATGCAGAAATAGAGCTCTCTGAAAAATTGGTCACAAAATCAAAGGCTGTCACAATGATATCCCATCTTCTGCTGTATTTCCTCGCACTTTTTCCTTCGATGTTAGATTCTTTACAATCACCACCTACGGCCTTACGTTTCTCCGTTTTGATTTCCGGTGTTTTACTACCTAAATCCGTTCTACTTTGCTTTGTCATCTGCCTTCTTCTGGAATTTCTCCTCAAATACTATAAAACGCTCATGAGTACCCTCACCAATGAGTCCTGCCTCATCAAAAGCCTTTACAGAAAAAGTGAGCGCTCTACCATCCACCTTCACAAGCTCCGACTCACAGGTCACCTTCATGCCAACCGGTGTAGCCGAAACATGCTTGATATCAAGCGCAGTACCTACAGTACCACTTCCCTCCTCAAGCTCAGACGCAACACTCTCAAAAGCTGTATTTTCCATCAGCGCAATCATAGCCGGAGTAGCAAACACATCCATCGTGCCGCTTCCCATAGCCTTCGCTGTCTTATCCAAAGTCACTGTAATCTCTTTCTTACCTTTAATACCTGTCTGTAACATATCAGTCTCCTTATATCATTATGATATGAGGGTCAAAAGGTATTTTGCCCCTCATTTATGATTAATCAGATT
>ERZ772870.1275-NODE-1275-length-19162-cov-7.326948_pt1 | contig 19162 bp, 18 predicted proteins | sample MGYA00511376_ERZ772870 | MGnify/ENA primary metagenome ERZ772870 (study PRJEB29015, sample SAMEA2737719) | human gut metagenome | biome: human gut; feature: human-associated habitat; material: faeces | place: China | collected 2012 ... | reverse complement strand
TCTGCCGCACCTCGCTCGCCGTATCGGCACTTAGAATTATGCGGTATTGCCCTGAGAGAAGAAAGCAGAACAAACATGAAAGAAAGAGGGGCTTACGATGAAAAAGGCAACACGGGTTCTTTCTCTTACCATGGCGGCAGCGATGGCGGCAGGCGTTTTGGGCGGCTGTTCTTCCAGCGCACAGGGCGGCACAGCCAGCACGGCAGATACTTCCAGTGCCGCTTCCACCACAGCATCCAGCGCGGACAGCGGTAATGTGATCCGCGTTGGTGTGGTCTGCTCCATGACCGGCGGCTCCGCCATTTACGGCGAGGGTGCCCAGAACGCGGTGGATATGGCTGTGGAGGAGATCAATTCCGGCGATTCCGGCTACACGGTCGAGATCGTCAACGGCGGCAAGGTGGCTGACGATGCCAAGGACGCCAAGCAGGCCATGAACGCTTACAACAAGGTCATGGCAGATTCCCCGGCCGCTATCGTGGGCAGCTTCTTCTCTTCCGTTACACTGCCTATGGCGACCCAGGCTGCCAATGACGGAATGCTGCTGCTGGCAACCGGCGCTACCAACGTGGATGTGACCCAGAAAGGCTCCACGATCTTCCGTAACTGCTTCATTGACCCGTATCAGGGCAAGATGGCCGCCCTGTTTGTTAAGAGCAAGGGATTCAGCAAGGTAGCCGTGATTTATGCCAAGGATGATGACTATTCCAACGGCCTGAAAGACGCTTTTGTAGAAAACTGCGAGGCCAACGGCATTGATATTACCTATACCGGCGAGTGCATGAGCACTGATACTGACTTTTCCTCCCAGGCAGCACAGGCCGTGGCTTCCGGCGCAGAGTTTTTGTATTATCCCTGCTTCCTGGATACGGTACCGCTGTTTGTAGGCGCAGCGCGCAACGCGGGCTTTACCGGTATCATCATGGGCGGCGATGCCTGGGATGGCGCGGATACCACCGGCCTGGAAGACAAGTTTGATGACTGCTACTTTACCAACCACTACTCCAGCGAGGATACCGCCCCCGCCGTTCAGAACTTTGTGCAGAAGTACACCGAAAAGTACGGCACCGAAAGCCTGAACGCCTGCGCGGCCCTGTACTATGACGCCATCTACATGCTGCTGCAAGCTGCCGAGAATGGCGGCGGCACCGATACCGCAAGCCTGGTAAAAGGCATGACCGGTATGGAGTTTACCGGCGTTGGCGGCAAGATCAAGCTGGACGAAAACGGCGACGCCATCAAGAGCATTGCATTCAACACCTTTGTTGACGGCAAGGTCAAGTGGTCTGAGACGCTGGATTCCGATGGCAACCTGGTTTCCTCCGCTGAGTAAAGTTTTTTAGATTCCCCTAAACACCCCCTCCAGAGCAAAGGCGCAATGATGCGCGCGGCAATGCAAGCAGCCGCGCGCACTTTTTTGTTTTTTGGATTCCCCCGAATCAAACATTCACAAAAAATGATAGGAAAGGTGAATGGACCATGACTGCATCATTATTTGTTCAGGGCCTGATCAACGGCCTGAACCAGGGCGCTATTTATGCGCTGATCGCGTTGGGCTACACCATGGTTTACGGTATCATCCGCATGATCAACTTTGCCCACGGCGATTTTATCATGATCGGTGCTTACACATTGTTTTACACCATCCCGCTGATGGTCGATGCGGGAATGCCCGCCTGGATGGCCGTGATTGTGGCCGTTGCGGTGTGCGCGCTGGTTGGTGTGCTGGTTGAGATCCTGGCTTACCGCCCGGTGCGCAAGGCCGGGCCCATGTCCGCCTTGATTACCGCACTGGCCATGAGCATCTTTTTGGAAAACCTGGCCATGGTGCTGTTTGGCGCCAAGCCGCACAACGTGCAGGCTATTTTCAGCCTGCCCACCATTACGGTCGGCGGGGTATCGCTGCCGCTGAACGTGCTGCTGACCATTGGCATCGGTGTTGCGATGATGCTTTGCATGCAGCTGTTTGTAAAAAAGACCAAGCTGGGCAAGGCCATGCGCGCCGTCCCGCAGGATAAGGATGCTTCCACCCTGGTGGGCATCAACGTGAACAAGATCATCACCCTGACCTTTGCCATCGGCTCCGGTCTGGCGGCGGTGGCAGCGCTGATGTACTGCTCTACCTACCCCCGCGTTACCACCGATATGGGCTCCATGATGGGCATGAAAGCCTTCATCGCCGCAGTTCTGGGCGGCATTGGCATCATCCCCGGCGCCATGATCGGCGGCATTCTGGTCGGCCTGATTGAAATTTTTGTCAAGCTGTTTGCCCCCGGCTGGTACGAAGCCGTTACTTACGGCACATTGATCGTGATCCTGCTGGTCAAGCCCGCCGGTATCCTGGGCAAGAACACCGGCGAAAAAGTGTAAGGGAGGGAGCAGAGCAATGAGTAAAAAAATAAAAGGCTCCTATCTTTTGAACGCTGTGGGCGTGGCGCTGGTGTTTGCCCTGTTGACAGGGCTGTTCGCCGCCAATGCGTTCGGCACCTCCACCACCTATATTCAGGGCATCTGCACCACCGCCTGCTACACCATCATCATGGTCACATCGCTGAACCTGGTAGTTGGCTTTATGGGCGAGTTCTCCTTGGGTCATGCGGGGTTTGTTTCGGTCGGCGCTTATGTCTCCGCCATTGTATCCGGCGCGCTGGCAGGCAAAGGGCTTTCGGATCTGGGGCTGTTCCTGATCGCGCTGCTGGTCGGCGGCCTGGCTGCGGGCATCATGGGCGTACTGGTCGGCATCCCGGCGCTGCGCCTGCGCGGCGACTATCTCGCCATTGTCACCATGGCGTTTGCCGAAATCATCCGCGTCTGCTTCTGCAACTTTTCTATCACCGGCGGCGGTAAAACAATGAGCGGCATCCTCAAGCTGTCCACCTTCCCGCGGGTATTCTGGATCATGGTGGTCTGCGTTACCATCATGTACCTGTTCGTCCGCAGCAAATATGGCCGCACCGTGCAGGCCATCCGTGAGGACTACATCGCGGCTTCGGCTTCCGGCATCAACGTGACCTATTACAAGGTCATGACCTTTGCCATCAGCGCATTCTTTGCCGGCATCGGCGGCGGTATTTATGCCCATTACATGACGGCAATGATCCCCACCAACTTCAACTTTAACTATTCCGCAGAGCTGTTGAGCGAAGTGATCATCGGCGGCACCGGTTCGCTGACCGGTTCCATCATCGGCGCAGCGTTCCTGAGCGCTTTACCGGAACTGATGCGTGAATTTTCTACCTACCGCATGCTGGCCTACTCGGTGGTTCTGGTGCTGGTCATGCTGTTCCGTCCCGGCGGCATCTTTGGCCGGTGGGAGTTCAGCCTGACCCGCGCGCTGGAAAAACTGACCGGCCGCGGCACGGTAAAAGCAAAAGCAGAAAAGGGGGCCTGAACCATGGCACAACCCGTTTTGAAATGCCAGCACCTTGGCATCCAGTTTGGCGGCCTGAAAGCCGTGGATGATTTTAATATGGAAATCGGCGAATCCGAGCTGGTGGGGCTGATCGGCCCCAACGGCGCAGGCAAAACCACCGTGTTCAACCTGATCACTGGTGTGTATAAGCCGACCGAAGGCTCCCTTTACCTGAATGGTGAGCGGATGAACGGCAAAAAGACCCACCAGATCGTTCATGCAGGCATTGCCAGAACCTTCCAGAATATCCGCCTGTTCAAAAAAATGACGGTGATCGAAAACGTCAAAGCTGCCATGCTGGAAGAACTGACCTACAACATGCCGCAGGCCATCTTCCGCACCAAGGCGTACTGGCAGCAGGAAGCCGCCGCCACCGCACGCGCCAAAGAGCTGCTGCAGGTGGTGCACCTTTCCGGCAAGGAGGACCTGGAGGCCGACAACCTGCCCTATGGTGAGCAGCGCCGCCTGGAGATTGCCCGCGCGCTGGCCACCAACATGAAGCTGCTGCTGCTGGACGAACCGGCCGCCGGTATGAACCCGACTGAAACGGAGGAACTGCTGGAGATTATTGATTATATCCGGAGCGAATTCAAGGTATCGGTGCTGCTGATCGAGCATGACATGAGTTTGGTCATGAAAATCTGCGAGCGAATCCAGGTGCTGGACTTTGGTACCACGATCGCTTCCGGCACACCGGCAGAGATCGCCAATGACCCCCATGTGATTGAAGCATACCTGGGCAAAGACAAAGAGGAGGAGGTCGAAGCGGATGCTTGAAGTAAAAGACCTTCATGTCAATTACGGCGCGGTACACGCGCTGAACGGCATATCGCTGCATGTGGATGACGGCGAGATCGTATCCCTGATCGGGGCAAACGGCGCGGGCAAAACCACCACCCTGCGCACCATTACCGGGCTGGAAAAAGCTGCGTCCGGCAGCGTGATGTTTGACGGGCACGACCTGCGCAAGGCGGAACCCAGCAAGATCATTACCTACAAGCTGGCCCATGTGCCGGAAGGGCGGCATATCTTCCCCCAGATGACGGTGGAAGAAAACCTGGAAATGGGCGCTTATGCCGACCCGGCCGGGATGGAAGAGACGATGAAGGATGTGTATAAGCGCTTCCCCCGTCTGGAAGAGCGCCGCCGCCAGCTGGCGGGCACCCTTTCCGGCGGCGAGCAGCAGATGCTGGCCGTAGGCCGCGCCCTGATGGCAAAGCCCAAAATGATTTTGATGGATGAACCTTCGATGGGCCTTTCGCCCCTGCTGGTCAAAGAGATCTTTGCCATCATTCAGGAAGTAAACAAGCAGGGCATCACGATCCTGCTGGTGGAACAGAACGCAAAGATGGCGCTGGCCATCTCGGACCGCGCCTATGTGCTGGAAACCGGCAACATCAGCATTGAGGGCAACGCCGCGGATCTGCTGAACGACCCGCGCGTGAAGAAAGCCTATCTGGGCCAGTAAGGAGGGGTGGAAAATGTATCCCGATTATCCGTATTTTGCAGTCGCCATTACCCGCACCTGTGGTTCGGGCGGCGGCAGCTACATTGGCAAGCAGCTGGCAAAGGCATTTGACATTGACCTGTATGACCGCAAGCTGCTGCGCCTTGCCTCAGAGGACAGCGGCATCAGCGAGGAACTGTTTGCCCGCGCCGATGAGAACACCCGCAAAACCATGCTGTACCGGGTTTCGGAACGGGTGTATGACGGCAGCATCATCCCGCCGGAAAGCGGCAACTTTATCAGCGATGAAAACCTGTTCAACTACCAGGCCAAGGTGCTGCGGGAGCTGCTGAACGAGGAAAGCTATATCTGCGTGGGCCGCGCGGCGGACTTTGTTCTGCGGGATAAGCCCAACGTGCTGACCGTGTATGTGGATGCCCCCTATGACTGGCGTGTGGAGCGCGAGATGAAGCGCCAGGGCATTGGCAGCAGCCAGGCCAAGCACTATATTGACAAGCTGGACCGCTACCGTGAAAGCTATTACAAATACCACACCGGCCGCCAGTGGAAGCGGGTGGAAAATTATGACCTCTGCCTGGATTCCGCCGCCATTGGGCTGGATAACTGCGTGGAGCTGATTAAAAAAGTGATTGAACTGAAATTTGATGGGAAAGCCAAATAACGGCTGAACATAAAGGCAACCAAGATGAGAGGAGTAAGGGAAAATGGAATCCATTGCATATTATGATGGCAAAATCGGCGCACCGGAAGAATTGATGGTGCCGTTCAATGATCGCGTTCACTTTTTTGGCGATGGCTGCTACGATGCCACCGTTGGCGCGAACGGCAAGGTATACCTGCTGCAGGACCACCTGGACCGCTTTTTTACCAGCGCCAAGGCACTGGATATCAACATCCCGATGAGCAAGGCCGAGCTGGGCAGGCTGCTGACCGACCTGCTGGCCAAGGTGGACAGCAAGGTCAACTTTGTATACTGGCAGGTCACCCGCGGTGTGGAGCCCCGCAACCATGTGTATGAGGAAGGCGTGCCCGGCAAGCTGTGGGTTTCCATCCGGCCCAACACCCTGAACGACCCCGACAAGCCCATCCGCCTGAACTCTGAGGAGGACACTCGCTTTTACCACTGCAACATCAAAACGCTGAACCTGCTGCCCAGCGTTATGACCGCCCAGCGCGCCAAGCTGGCCGGCATGAGCGAGACCGTGTTCCACCGCGGGGATATTGTAACGGAATGTGCGCACTCCAACGTTTCAGTGCTGAAAGACGGGATTTTCTATTCCCACCCGAACGATGAACTGATTTTGCGCGGCATTGCCAAGACCCATATGCTGCAGGCCTGCTACCGCCTGGGCATTACTGTGATGGAAAAACCGTTCACGGTGGATTTCCTGCGCGATGCGGATGAGATCATCGTGACCTCCTCCTCCAACTTCTGTCTGCATGCCTGCGAGTTTGAGGGCAAGCCCGCCGGCGGCAAGGACCCCGCTACCCTGAAAGCCATCCAGGACGAAGTGCTGAAAGAGTTCTATGACTATACCGGCTGCGAAAGTCTGTGGGGCTGAAAAGGGGGAAAACACCATGACCCGTGACGAACTGGAAAAACGCAATGTAGGCGAAAACCTGGATGCCATCATGTGTCTGGACCCCCGCGGTTACGGGGTGTGCCGCATTTTGTACGCGGGCAGCCGGGCATATACCGGGGAGCCGACCGCCATGCACGCAGCCGAAGCGTTGTGCAAAGCCATCCACCCCGGCGACCCGGTGTATATCCTGGTCGGGTTTGTATTGCTGCCCCACAAGGTGCCGGAAATGGACGGTTCTGTCAGCGCGATCCTGCTGGCGCGGTCTCTGGTATTGGCCTTTGGGGCAAAGCCGATCATCGTCTGCCCGCAGGACAGCGTGGAAGCCTTTAAGAAATGCGGCAATGTGGTGGGTCTGCATGTGTATGAGGACCTGGATACCGCCATGGAGCTGCCGCTGAGCCTTGGCGTTGTGGCCTTTACCAAAGATAAGGCCAAAGCCCCCGCCCAGGCCAAAGCGCTGGCGGATAAGATTTTACCCGCAGCGGTGATCTCGGTGGAAGCCTGCGGCGGCAACGCCAAGGGTGTTTACCACAATGCGGTGGGCAAGGATGTGACCGCACTGGAAGCCAAAAGCGATGTGCTGTGGAACGAACTGCGCGCCCGCGGCGTGCCCAATGTGGCCATCGGCGATCTGGGCAATGAGATCGGCATGGGCACCATTGGGGAGCACATTAAAAAATATGTGCCCTTCACCGCCCCCGGCGAATGCCAGGACGGCTGCTGCGGCGGCATTCTGGCCGCAAGCAGCACCGATAACATCATCACGGCAACCTGCTCTGACTGGGGCTGCTATGCGCTGATGGCCGCGCTGGCCTACCTGAAAAAGGATATGGACATCCTGCACCGGGAGGAGATGGAAAGCGAGGTCATGCGGGTGCTTTCCCGCAATGGCATGATCGATATGACAGGCTCGCTGCTGCCGGGTGTGGATGGGTTTGATACCCGCATGAACGTTGGCATTGTCAGCATGATGCGGCAGTGCACGGCGTATGCGGTGCGGTATTCCCACAATTCGGACCACTGGTTCGGCCCGGTGCTGGCAAAGAAATTTTTTGAGCAGGCATAAAGCAGGCTGTGCTATAATAGGCACATTGGCCTTGGTCAGGAAGCAGTGAACCCAAAACGGCACGTTTAGGAACCGTAGGGGCGCACAATGTGCGCCCGCGAACCTAAAGGTACAGCACACTTCCTGACCAGCCCCAAAATATCGGATGCAAAGGGGATTTTTGTTATGATCCAGTTTACCCCCGTGGGGGACAGCGGCGTGCTGGCCGTCTGCGGCAGTGAGATCAGTGAACAGGTGAACGCGCAGGTTATGGCGCTGGATGCCGCTGTGCAGGCGGCGCAGCTGCCCGGCGTGGTGGAAACAGTGCCCACCTATGCGGCGCTGCTGGTCACGCTGGACCCTTTGCAGACCGATGCCGATACCCTGATCCCCGCGCTGCGCCGCCTGTGGGACGCTTTGCCCCCGGTCAGCAGCACCGCGACCGGGCGGCTGGTGGAGGTGCCGGTGTGTTACGGCGGAGATTACGGCCCCGACCTGGCCTTTGTGGCACAGCACGCCGGGCTGACCGAACAGCAGGTCATCGACATCCACTGCGGGCGGGACTACCGCATTTTTATGCTGGGGTTCCTGCCGGGGTTCCCGTACCTGGGCGGCATGGATGAACGCATTGTCTGCCCCCGGTTGCAGACCCCGCGCACCAAGATCCCCGCGGGGGCGGTGGGCATTGGCGGCAAGCAGACGGGCATCTACCCGCTGGCTTCCCCCGGCGGGTGGCAGCTGATCGGCCGCACGCCGCTGCGCCTGTTTGACCCGGCTGGCGGCGGCAAACTGCCTTACGCGGCGGGGGACCGCATCCGGTTTGTGCCCATCAGCCCGGAAAAGTTTGAAACCATCCAGAAAGAACAGGGGGCGGCACTGTGAACTTGCATGTGATAAGCCCCGGCCCGCTGACCACCGTGCAGGATGCAGGCCGCACCGGCTATGCCGCGCGGGGGTTCCGCACCTGTGGAGCGGCGGATGGTTACGCTATGCGGACCGCCAACCTGCTGGCGGGCAACCCCCAGGCAGCCGGTGCCGCCGTGCTGGAAATGACCCTGCAGGGCGGCAAGTATCAGTTTGACGGGGACGCTGTTTTTGCCCTGGCGGGGGCCGATATGCCCGCCGCGCTGGATGGCCGCCCGGTGCCCGCCTATACGCCGCTTTTGGCCCGCGCGGGGCAGGTGCTGGCAATCGGCGCGGCCCGCAGCGGGCTGCGCGGCTACCTGGCCGTGTTTGGCGGCGTGGATACCCCGCCCGTGCTGGGCAGCCGCTCCACCGACTTAAAATGCCGGATGGGCGGGCTGGATGGCCGCGCACTGAAAGCTGGGGATGTGCTGCCCATTGGGGCGGCACCCGCCATGGTGGAACAGCGCTGGCAGCAGATCTGCGCCAAAGGGGCAAACCGCCCGCTGGGCACGGCGCGCACCCCCGCAAGGCCGTGGCGCTTTTTGGGCGGGCGGAAGCTGCCGCTGTTCCGTGCGGTGCCCGGCCCCCAGACCGATGCCTTTACCGCAGTGGGGCAGGCCGCATTTGTACACGGGGTATATGCTTTGACAGCAGACTGTGACCGCATGGCCTGCAAATTGCAGGGGCCGCAGATCGAGACTGTGGATGGGTCGGACATTGTATCGGACGGCATTGTGGCGGGTTCGGTGCAGGTATCGGCCAACGGGCAGCCCATTGTGATGCTGGCTGACCACCAGACCACCGGCGGGTATGCCAAAATTGCAACCGTCATCAGCGCTGACCTTTCGGCCATGGCGCAGCTGCGCCCCGGCGAAAAGCTGGCGTTCCAATATGTGACCGCGGCGCAGGCTGTTGCAGGAGCCAGGGCGCAGGCGGCCGTGCTTGACAAAATCAGGGAGCGGATGAAATAATGGACTTTGCAGCCATGAAACCGGCCGACCTGCGCGGGCTGATCCGCAAGGGCGAACTGACCGGCCCGACCACCGGCATGTGCAACGGTTATGCCCAGGGCAACCTTGTGGTGCTGCCCAAGGCGCTGGCGTGGGACTTTTTGCTGTTCTGCCAGCGCAACCCCAAAGCCTGCCCGCTGCTGGAAGTGGCGGACGCAGGCGAGCGAACCTTTGCCCAATTTGGCAAAGGCAGCGATATTGCTACCGATATCCCGCGCTACCGGGTGTACGAACACGGCGAGCTGACCGGGGAATACACCGATGTGAGCAAATTCTTTGAGGAGAGGAACGACCTGGTCAGCTTTTTGATCGGGTGCAGCTTCTCCTTTGAATCTGAACTGCTGGAAGCGGGCATCCCGGTGCGCCAGATCGAAGAGGGCGTGAATGTGCCGATGTACAACACCAACATTCCCTGTACCCCGGCGGGGGTGTTCAGCGGAAACATGGTGGTCAGCATGCGGCCCATCCCGTACCGGCAGGTCCCGGCGGCAGCTGCCATTACAGCGGGCATGCCCTGCGTGCACGGTATGCCGGTGCAAATCGGTGAGCCGGAAGCCATCGGCATCCATGATTTGGCTCACCCGGATTACGGCGATGCCGTGACCATCAACCCCGGCGAAACACCGGTGTTCTGGCCCTGCGGCGTGACCCCGCAGAACGTTGTGATGCACTCCAAGCCGGAGTTCTGCATCACCCATGCGCCGGGGCACATGTTTGTGACCGACGTAAAAAATGTGGAGCTGAAATATTAAGAGCAGATAGTAAAAACCGCAGGGGCGCACACTGTGCGCCCCTGCGGGGCAGAAGCATTGCCTTATGCCTGAAAGTGGAGGATTGAGCCATGCCGCATATTGATTTGAACTGTGACCTGGGCGAAAGCTTTGGCGCGTATACCATCGGAATGGATGAAAAGGTGATCCCGTTTATCACATCGGCCAATGTGGCCTGTGGCTTCCATGCAGGCGATCCGCTGGTGATGCAGCGCACCGTGGCGCTGTGTAAACAGAGCGGCGCGGCGGTGGGGGCGCACCCCGGTTTCCCTGATCTGCAGGGCTTTGGCCGCCGCCAGATGAAGCTGACCCCGGCGGAAGTCAAGGCCTGTGTGCAGTATCAGATCGGTGCGCTGAAAGCGTTCTGCGATGCCGCCGGTGTGCCGCTGCACCATGTAAAGCCCCACGGCGCTTTGTATAACATGGCGGGCAAGGACCGCGCGCTGGCGGATGCCATCTGCGCCGCAGTGAAGGAGAGCGCCCCCGGCGCGGTGTTGCTGGCGCTTTCCGGCAGCGAGATGGTCAAGGCGGCCCAGGCCATCGGCCTGCCGGTTGCCAACGAGGTGTTTGCCGACCGCGGCTACCGCCCGGATGGCAGCCTTGTGCCCCGCGGAACCCCCGGTGCCATGATTGAGGATGAGGACGAAGCCATTGCCCGCGTGATCCGCATGGTAACCGAGGGCAAAGTGACCGCCAACGACGGTACGGACATTGCCATCCAGGCGGATTCCGTCTGCGTACACGGCGACGGCCCCAAGGCTCTGGCCTTTGTAGAAAAGATCGGCGCGGCCCTGCAGGCAGCCGGGGTGGAATTGAAGGCGTTTTGAGAAAATGAGCAGGGGCACCGTTCAGCAAATGCCGTTTTCCCCTGTAGAGACCGTAAGGGCGCACAGTGTGCGCCCGCAGGTGTGCGCCGGGTGATGAAGTGAAATACCCGGCAAAGCCCGTCATGCGGGACGATGCAGGTGTCGTTCCCTGCAAATTTTTAGCCTGGCAGCGGGAAACCGCCCCTCAGGCCGCTTCGCGTCCAGCTCCCCTCTAGGGGAGCCACCTCAGACCTAAAGTAAGAGATTGGCTCCCCTGGAGGGGAGCTCCGGCGAAAGCCGGTGAGGGGTGGTTCCACGCCACAAACCTTAAAAATCCCAAACTACAAACAAAAACAACAAAACCGCCGGGCGGCAAGTGCTTTGCTTGCTGCCCGGCGGCTTTTGGTATAGGGAGATATTTACTTGTCTTCTTTTTTCATGGCGTTCTTGCCGGTTTTTACGGCCTGTTTGGCGGCGGCTTTGGCGCGGGCGGTGGCTTTGGTCAGGCCAACGCGCAGGGAGGCCAGTGCTTCGCGGCGGTCGGGGACCATGTCCGGGAAGGCCCGCAGCAAACGGCCGGTGCCAAAGAACCGTTGCTTGCTCAGGCGGATGGTGGTATCGCGCAGGGTGCCGGCTTTGCCTGCCAGTTCGCGCAGCTGGTCACGCAGCTCGGCGGCGTTGGTGGCACCCTCCATGGCGGCCAGGGTCAGCTGCAGTTTCTGCTCATCCAGCAGGGTGTCCATCGTCATGGCGCTGGTGCCGATCACTTCGGTCAGGGCATCGCTGGTGGTGCGCATGGCTTTGCGCAGCTCATCAATGCGGGCCAGCTGTTTGCTGAAGCCGACAGCCTGAATGGCGGATACGATCAGATCCGCCAGGAACAGGCCGCTGAAAATAACATCCAGCCAGATCAGCACAAGGGTGGGGATAGCGGCGCTCGGCTTGCTGAGCAGCGGGTGAACCACCACCATCAGCAGCACGCTGCCCAGCCCCCACAGCAAGGAGAACTGCGGGCAGATGAACCCGCCCAGGTTAAAGCGATACATGGAATAGTCCCACCAGCGGGTGTGGAACATCTTGTACAGGATGTACCCGCCAACCAGCTCCACCAGCGTGGTGATGACCATGCCGCCGAAAAAGGCAACCAGTACGTTCTGGTACCATGCCATATCGCTGCTTGGCATGGTAAAACGGCCGAGAACGGCGATCATTACCGTCATGCCGCAGCCGTAAATGGGGCAGATTGGGCCGTTCAAGAATCCGCGGTTGACCAGCTCCCGCGTGGTGATGGCTGCATAGGCAACCTCCACGCACCAGCCCAGGAACGCATAGACGAAAAAGAAAAATATCGTATGCAGCAGGGCATAAGTGGTCATTCCTGCACCTCCCCGGCGGGGTCGGCTTCTTCCTCCGGTTCCAGGCGGCGGGCCAGCTCTTTGGGCTCCACCCAGGTCACGCTGGAATCCGGCCCCTTGCGGGCAATCAGCGCCTTGATGGGAATGCCCTGTTCGCTGAACATGCCCTCGTGCTCGGTGCGCAGGTTCCAGTCCGGCTCATTCTTGTGCAGATCAAAGGTCTGCCAGGTAATCTCGAACCCGGCAGCGGGAAAGTAACCCAGGCTGTCCCGGAACAGGTCATCGTCATCGGTCTTGAAGTAGATTTCGGAACCCTCCGGCATCAAAGCGCGGTACTGCAGCAGCTGGCGCGGGTGGGTCAGGCGGTGCTTGTTGCTGCCAGCGTTTTTGCTCCACGGGTTGCAGAAGTTGATGTAGATGCGCTGCACGGTATCCGCCGGGCTGAACACGCCGGAAAGCCGCTCGATATCCAGCGAGGCGATCTTGACATTATCCGGCGGCAGCTGAGCGGCGGCGTAAGCGGCTTCCACCTTGCGCTTGGCCAAAATCAGGACCTTATCCGTGATATCAATGCCAAGGTAGTTGATATCAGGGTGCAGGGGGGCCAGCTGGCTCAAAAAGCCGCCCTTGCCGCAGCCAAGCTCCAGGTGCAGGGGCTGCTCCGGCCGGGCATACAGCTCATGCCAGTGCCCGGCATGGGTCAGCGGTTCGTGAACATGGAAATCGCAGGCCAGCAGTTCTGGTCTGGCATAGGGCTTAAAACGCATACGCATACAACAATACCTCACTCATGATAATTCACTAAAAAATTCTGGACATCGGCAAAATCAGTGCAGGCAAGGCTGCCCTGGCAAAAGCCGGGCTTGCCGCCGCCCCGCCCGCCGAACGCTTCATTCAGCGCCTTGCACACCGGGCGCACATCCCCGCCGGGCAGGCAGAGCGCATAGGCGAGGCCCTGCCCGCCGGAGGCCAGCACCGCCGTCAGCGCGTTGGTGCGGGCCGATACCGCCAAACAGATCCGCCGCAGTCCGTCGCCGTCCGCACCGTCACAGTGCAGCACAGCAGGCTGGCCGGGCACGGCGGCTTGGGCCAGTGCTTCGGACAATGCGTTCTGCATGGCGGCAAGGCGCTGCTTGAGGGCAGCTTCCGCCGTTTGCAGGTTTTGCACGGCGGGCAGCAGGCGACCGGGGGCGGAGCTTAACAGGGTGCCCACCGCGGCGGCATCCTGCCAGGCGGCAGCAATGGACTGATGCGCACGCTCCCCGCACACAACCGCCAGCCGGGTGCCGCCCTTGTAGCTTTGGGCGCTCAAAATTTTGATGGCCCCCACCTGGCCGGTGGTGGAAACATGGGTGCCGCAGCAGGCGCACAGGTCGGCCCCGCCGGCATCTACCAGCCGCACCGCACCGTCAATTTCCTTTTTGCTGCGGTAGGTCAGTTTTGCAAGGTCTTCCGGCGCGGGGTACCAGCAGCGCACCGGGGCATCCGCACGGATCACCGCGTTGGCCTGGGTTTCTGCTTCGGCCAGCTGGCCGGCGGTCAGCGGAACGCTCATATCCATCCGCACCGCGGGGGACCCGATGTGAAAGCCCACATTCTCCGCCCCAAACAGGCGGTGCAAAGTGCCGCTTAAAATGTGTTCACCGGTGTGCTGCTCCATATGGTCGCGGCGGCGCGCCCAATCAATGCGGCCTTCCACCGTCTGCCCAACCGGCAGCGCTGCGCTGACAGTGTGGGTGATCACGCCGCCATGCTCCTGCACATCCGTTACAAGGGCGGTGCCCAGCGCACCGGTATCGCAGGGCTGGCCGCCGCCCTCCGGGTAAAAGGCGGTCCGGTCCAGCTGCACGGCAAACTGTTCCCCGGCCGGGGTGCAGACAAGCACCGTGGCGGTAAAAGTTTGAACATATGGGTCTGTTTCGTATAGTTTTGCCGTTGCGGGCATGCAAGGTCATCCCCCTTTCGGAATATTTTTACATTATAGCATAAAACGGCAGTGGAAAAAACAGTTCAAATCCGTTATAATAAAAATCAGCTATAATTCCGGCGGCTCCCCGGCAAGGTGGGAGCCGGAAAGGGGGCGGGAACCATATGAAAAAACGAATCTCAGCACTGGTTTTGAGCAGCTGCCTGCTGGCGGGCTGCGCGGGCCAAGGGGCGGCTGCTACCGGCGAAACCGCAGCACCCAGCCAGGCCGTGCCCACCGCGGCACCCCAAAGCCTGACGGTGAACGGCCTGCTGGACACCAGCGCTGCTGTTGGCGCGCTGGAGCTGTATGCCCAGGCGCAGAATGTGACGCTGCAAAACAGCTTTGAGACCGAAACGGCGGACCTGGTCATTCTGGATGCCCCGCCGCAGGATGATGGAACCTGGAAGAATCTGGCGGAGAACGAGCTGCTGGCCGCCGCCGCGCAGCGTGCCGGACTGGATACGGAAAGCACCGTCACCGCCCTGCCGGTGGGCCAGAGCCTGTATGCCTATTGGGCGGATAACCGTGTGCTGACCGAGCTTTTGCAGAGCGATGCCGCGCTGGACGACCTGCGCGCTGCGACCTGGGAGGAATGGTTCGATTTCGTAACAGCTGTGACCCATTGGTGCGCGGAACCCGGCGCTGTGCAGGTAACGCTGAACGGCAATGTTTACACCCTGCCCGCTGAGCGGCGGGAGACACTGGCAAACCTGAACGGCGTGTTTGCCGCCCAGGAACCGGAGGTTAGCGGCAACAGCGGGGATGGCGGCGTGGCGGAAAATACCCCTGCGCTGTACACCACCGCCCTGCTGGCGGCGGGGGAGCCGCTGACCGAAGAAAACCTGACCGGTCCGCTGAACGCGCTGGAGCAGGAGCTGCGGCTGGAAGATGCCAACAGCGCCTGGCAGGCCGGCATTGCAGACCTATGGACCAGCAAGTATCTGTTCCAGCAGGGCAATGCCCTGTTCTACCGCGGCTACCTGGCCGACCTGATCAGTGACAGCGGCGCAGCGTTGAGCAGCGCCCAGAAAGACGCGCTGGTGTGGCTGCCCATCAAAAATAACCTGACCGAAGCCGACATTGCCAACCAGCGGTTCAACCTGGCCGGGCTGATGAATTACCCCATTTTGGCCAACCGTGCCTGGCTGGCTATCCCGGCGGATGCCGATGAGGAGAGCGCCCGCGCCGCAGCCGCCGCTATTTTGTGGCTGTACACCAGCAAGGCGGGGGAAAGCGCGTTGATCGACACCCTGGACCTGATCACCCCCTGGGGTACTGGCAGCAACCAGAACGCCGCCGCGGCCATGCAGGCGGCGCAGGTGACAGCCGGTATTCTGCCTGGCGCAGCGCTGGACAAAACCCAGGCCGCCGCATTGCAGCAGGCCCAGCGCGGGCTGTATTATGAAGCGGACGGCATTACCCTGCGGGATGGCCTGTGGGATGAAGATGCCGCCGCTGCCTGGCGCAGCGCCGTGATGGCGGCCCTTGGCGCAGAAAGCGCCGAAGCAGACGATAACTGATGCCCCGGGGTGTACCTGAAAAACAGGCGCACCCTAGATGGGCTTTGCGGAATACAAAAGATTTTAAGGAGAAGAGAAAAAATGAAGAAGCGTTGCAGCGGTATCCTGATGCCGGTTTCCAGCCTGCCGGGCGGGTATGGCATTGGCTCCATGGGCCAGGCTGCCAGAGATTTTGTGGATTTTCTGGTGCTGGCCGGACAGAGCGTGTGGCAGATCCTGCCCGTTGGCCCGACTTCGTATGGCGACAGCCCGTACCAGAGCTGCTCGGCTTTTGCGGGCAACCCGTATTTTATTGACCTGGATCAGCTGGCTGCGGATGGCCTGCTGAAGCCGGAAGATTACACCAAAGAAAATTGGGGCACCAACCCCAATTACTGTGACTATGCCCTGCTGTACCAAAAGCGCTACAAGGTGCTGCGCAAGGCATACGCCGCATTTTTGCAGCAGCGCCCGGTGCCGGGGTACGATACCCCCTACAGCGATGACTGGTACCGTTTTACCTTTTTGAGCGATGCCTGGCTGCCGGATTACTGCCTGTACATGGCAATCAAAGAAGAAAACAAGATGTGCGACTGGCAGACCTGGCCTGCCCCGCTGCGCCTGCGCGACCCCAAGGCGCTGGAAGAGTTCCGCACCGGCCATGCCGATGAACTGGGCTTCTGGGCCTTTGTGCAGTATGAGTTCGCCAAGCAGTGGCAGGCCCTGAAAGCATATGCCAACAGCAAGGGCATCAAGATCATGGGCGATATTCCCATCTATGTGGCGGCGGATTCTGCCGATGCGTGGGCAGGCCGTGAGCTGTTTGAGATGGACAGCGAGGGCCACCCCCGCCGCGTGGCTGGCTGCCCGCCGGACTATTTTGCCGAGGATGGCCAGCTGTGGGGCAACCCGCTGTATGACTGGGCCTACCACAAGCGTACCAACTATGCCTGGTGGGTGCGCCGCGTGCGCCATGCGCTGAGCATTTATGATATCCTGCGTATTGACCACTTCCGCGGCTTTGATACCTATTGGGCTATCCCGGCGGGGGACAAAAACGCCCGCGGCGGCAAGTGGGAACAGGGCCCCGGCATGGACCTGTTCCGTGCTCTGCGCACCGCTCTGGGTGACCTGCCCATTGTGGCCGAGGATCTGGGCGAAATTTTTGATTCCGTCCGTGTGCTGCTGGCGGAAAGCGGATTCCCCGGCATGAAGGTGCTGCAGTTCAGTCTGAACGGCACCGATAGCTTGGACCTGCCGCATAACTACCCGGCCCACTGCGTGGCTTACCCCGGCACCCATGACAATAACACCCTGTGCGGCTGGCTGGAAAACGAAACCACCCCCGCCCAGCGCAAACAGGCCAAGGCATATTTTGCCCTGACCGAGCAGGAGGGCGAGATCACCGGCCTGCTGCGCGGTGTGCTGGCAAGCCCGGCGGAGCTGGCTATTGTGACGATGGCCGACTGGCTGGAAAAAGGCAGCGAAGCCCGCATGAACACCCCCGGCAACCCGGCGGGCAACTGGCAGTGGCGCGTTGCCGCTAAGGACCTGACCCCCGCGCTGGCGCGGAAGATCCACGAGATGAGCGCACGGTATTTCCGCGCGGAACCCCTGCCGGAAGCGGAGCCGAAAAAGGAAAAAGCGCCCGCCCCGCAGCCCAAGGCCAAGGCGGCTGACGCAAAAGAGGAAAAAACGACAGCACCGGCGAAAAAAGCAGCAAAAAGTGCAAAGTGATTTTTTGAACAGTAATACTTTTATTATTAAGCAATTCTTTGTGTAATGCGGGTATGGGAAAAGCATGCACGGTATGGTAAAATATACAAAGATTTTATGTCAAGTTGTAGCATTACAACATTAGGACAACATAGAGAACCGAAAAACGCTTTGTTGGATCTTGTATGTTTTACATGGAGGAAGACGCGTCATGCAGGAATTTACTCTGGAACAAATTGGCATGCAGGTTACCGCATTGCAGAATTTTTTTGACCAGGTTACATTGATCGACCCGCTGGCCCAGGCCGAGGTGGACCCCGTCACCCTGCAGGCCACCGGCCATGCCGATGCTGTGCCTGTGCTGAATGCAGATGGCCGTGGCTGGCAGCCGATTTTGGGTGAGGATACCGGTTTTGTGTTTTACCAGAACATCCAGGTGGAGCACCGCCCGTTTGTGCTGGCTGCCACCTATTTCCTTACGGCAGATCTGCCCGCCAATGACCGCGAGGCAAACGCCCTGCTGCGCCTGCTGGGCCAGTACCGCGAGGAGATGCGCCGCGATTATGTGACCGGTGTATATAACCGTGCGTTCCTGGATTCCACTTACCGCAAAAAAGTGGCGGCTGCTGCCTGCGCAGGCAAGCCGGTCAGCGTGGTTGCTGCCCGCGTGAACGAGTATTGGAACCTGCTGCGCGAGGAAGGCACTCACGCAGCAGATTGCTGCCTGAATACCGCAGCCGGTATTTTGCAGCTGGCTGCCGGGCCGGACCAGCAGAACGCTGTTGTCCGCCTGGAAGACGGCATTTTCCTGGTGGTGAGCGTTGGCACCCCGGCGGCAAAACTGCAGGCTGCGCTGCATGAAGCGCTGGGCGAATCCCGCCGCACGTTCGGCATCACCCTGTCCCGCCGCGGCGAATTTACCGTGTCGCTCAGCTCTGCCGATTGGGGCGAAGCCGGCAGCTGGGACCTGATGGTGGCCCTGGCCGAGCAGCGCCTTTCCGGCTGCTGAAGAAGCTGAAACAAAAGAATAAATCCCCCTTGTGGAGCCATACTAGCTTTGGGAACATTCCCAAAGGAAAAGGTTGTACACAAGGGGGATTTTTTATGCCGGAAAACCAGAATATGCAAAAAACCAGTGATAACGAAGCCATGCTGCAGGAGATCGTGCAGAACACCGAGATGGGCAAAAACACCTTGGATGAGCTGATGGGGCTGACGTATGACCAGAAGCTGAAAGACGAGATGATGCGCCAGAAAAACGAGTACCGCCGCCTGAACCAGCAGGCCCACACGGCGCTGGATGCCATCGGCGCACAGGCCAAGGGTCAGAGCGCCGCCGCACGCATGAGTGTGAGCATGGGCATCCGCACCCGCACCATGCTGGACAAAAGCACCCGCAACCTTGCCACCATGCTGGCGGAGGGCAGCGGCCAGGGCGTGCTGGACTGCAAGCGCGCCGAAACCGACTACCCCCAGGCCAGCCCCGGCGCCCACAAGTTGATGGAAGAACTGTGCGCGTTCCAGACCGGGGCGGAGCAGGCGTGGAGGGAATTTGTGTGAGCAATTAGGGCAACACCGCACAATTCCCGCCTTGCGGCTTAAGCACCGCTCCGGCGGCTGCGG
>ERZ772870.1260-NODE-1260-length-19396-cov-23.910036_pt1 | contig 19396 bp, 22 predicted proteins | sample MGYA00511376_ERZ772870 | MGnify/ENA primary metagenome ERZ772870 (study PRJEB29015, sample SAMEA2737719) | human gut metagenome | biome: human gut; feature: human-associated habitat; material: faeces | place: China | collected 2012 ... | reverse complement strand
TGTCTGTCTGTCTGTCTGTCTGTCTGTCTGTCTGTCTGTCTGTCTGTCTGTCTGTCTGTCTGTCTGAGTATAGGTTTTCGCTGTCATTCTGTCAATACTCCTGTCGCTAAAATTATTGCTTACTCTCTTTGCTTGCGAAACTCGATTCGTTCCTCTGCATACTCTATTAATTTATCCCGTCCCAAGACTGTCACAAGATTCGTTATCGCCTCACGATGCTGCATATCATCATGATAAAAGATGACAACATGATCACTCGCCTCAATCACACGACGGATGACATCGCCATCTGTAGCAACTAGTGAATGACCAAAGAAATAACTTCGGATAGTTTCACCAGAACGTTCCTCATCTGCTTCTTTCAAAAATCTCTTATAGTCATTACCTGTTCTCTTATAAATTCTTTGGAAATACTTTTTGAACTTTACACAAGAAATATTGCTATCCTTTTCTTGATCTGAAAGCGTATCATTCGTCCCTAAGACAAGTTTACTAGCAGAATCTCCTAATGTACGATTGGCTTTCCCGTGTATAAAATGGATATTCTCATCACTCATATCATTTCGATAGAGTCTACGGTACGTGTCAGAATAATTGAAGCTAATCACCTTATCAATTCTGACGCCCTGGATATCAGAAATTCGATTTGCTACATCAAACTTATCAATAAATCCTATATAATAATCTAAGGCATTAATGAAATCAGATAAATCATTTTCAAGATGCGATATGAAGTTATCAATTTCTTGATTATCAAAATAGTAATAGTTAGATGTCATAAAATTAATTAATATTTCTCTCGAAGGCCCTTGATTAAGATGATATACATGAGAAATCGTTGAAATATTTGTATTCACCGGTTTATGTAGCGATATCCCTTCTATTCTTTTCACGACATTTGATATTTCTGCCTCGAAATCAATCCAATTGATTCCGATTATTTTTTTCTTATCAATCAAGTCATCAAAATAATGATACCAACAATTTTCCTTTGAAAATATTTTTACCAATACTTCAGGAATTTTTTGTATCCAATTGCTATCATATTCTCTAATCAAATTTTGCTTTAGGAGATTGTTAATTTCATTAAGTTTTTTGTTGTGAGAATTTTCAATGATATTTTTAGCAGGATGAGCTACCCAATCTTTTTTATTTTCATACAAATATTTTGCTGCCCCAAGATAATTCATAAAATCTCTATATCTCGTCGGCAATCCATGCGCTAAGTCAAATCCATTTCCGATAACTAAAATATTCGTATTAATCAACTCCTTATATACAGCAATCAATAATCGCATAACATCTATAAATGATAGAAGGAAAGCGACTCATCTGAGTCGCTCATTTGAATTTCATAATTCAATTTTAACTCTTATGGCTTCAAAAGTCAAATGATGATCCATCATTTCCCGAGCAAGATTCTCAATCGTGTATTTTGCAATAATGCGTCCATCTCCCAGAGAAACAGCATGGTCAAAATCAATATCATCGTATGCAAAACAGGTACGGATACGCTGTCTCCTACAATGTGAATCATAATTTTAGTCACAATCAGAATAGCCAATTGATTCCAGCAGAGATAGACCAACGAATTCTTGCCGACACGCCTAAGCCATATTGCAGGCATGGATAAAATTCCTTTCTTACATGAATCAATTTTTCTTGCAATGCTCCATCCCACCAGAGTTGCGCCGATGGCATTGATCCAGAACAAAGGAATAAAGGTATACGTTCCGGCTCGAAGGTTGATGGCTCCATTTACGAATATCAGTGCGGTGATGATAAATCCAAGCACAAGAATCTGCACGATATTCATATCGAAGAGGATATTCATTCTGAACATATTTCTCTTCTCACAGCTGTGCAATAACCGCGCTGCATGGTACAGTCCCATTCCAACAAAAGCCGCGTCCATCGCCCACGGGAGGCGATGAGGCAGCAATGACGGCAGGAGATTCCCTGCTAAAGCAATCACCAGTATCGCACCGGTGAGAATCCGTATATCCGTAATCCATCGATCTAATGCGAAGTAAAAAACGTTGCAGAGAAACAGCGCCGTGAGAAACCACAATGCACCTGCGATTGGCAGTCCATCCGTATTAGTCCACAATAAATGGTAGACAGGCTTAAAGAAATAGATAACCCCTTGGTTCTGATGATGCAGCTGTAATATCAACCATACGCCATAACAGATAACTCCCGTCAAGACATATGGCAACAGAAGAGATTGCTTTTTCTTGGCAAAGTAGTCTCGAAAACCAATATCTTTCTTCCGATAAAAGTAACCCGAGACGAAAAAGAACATCGGCATATGAAACGCATGGATGAACTTATCAAAGGCGCCGCCAAAACCAATATGCCCCATCACCATCAGCAGGATACCGAGCCCCCGAAACACATCCACATAGGTTACTCTGCTCTGCTCTGCTCTGCTCTGCTCTGCTCTGCTCTGCTCTGCTCTGCTCTGCTCTGCTCTGCTCTGCTCTGAATCATTATATCATTCCTTTCATCCACTTTTCCAGATGGAATCTCTGTGCAAACCAGCCAGCGGCCACTTTTGCCACGGACCAATGCCGATAGCAAAGGTAAAACAACACCGGCGGAACGATGAGTGCCACGACAAACCGGTAAACGAAAGCGAAATAGACATTCAAATCAAATGCTGAACCGATTGCATAGCAGATACTGACGACCACAGACATGACGACGAAGTAGATGGCATGATCACGGTAATACTCCCCAGCCTTGCCGTTCTTGAAGTAGCAGTCAAAGACGATGCGTGAGCCCCAGCAGAAGTTGATGCAGAAGAGCGAAATCAGTGTCGCGATGACGATGCCCCAAACGCCAAAATACAAGCCCAAGGCGATATTCAGCACCAAGTTGGCGAGTGTCTCTGCTATCGCGCGCCAGCGCTGCTCCCACCAGAGGCCGGCCGCATCGACGAACAAAGCGCGGATATCGCCCATCTTCAAAACATAGAAATACAGCATAAAGAGCACAGCCATGCCAAAGGGAAGCATCATATCCTCGCCCACCCAGATCAGCATGAAGGGCTGATAGAGCAGCAGAAGAAAGACTGAGCTCCATCCGGCAAGCAGCATATAGAGGAAGTTGATGCGCCGCATATCCTGATAATTCTTTTCCGTATCGTAGAGCACGATGCTGTTGCCAACCCCCGCGACGACAGCCGTCGAGAAAATGGCGAAGAACGATGTCACGCTAGCAATCACGTAATAGTAGTTGTTGTAGATACCTGTAATGACCAGTCCGACAAACGAAGCCAAACAGATGCTGTCGAGCGAATTGCGCGTTGTCCCGCAGACACGATGAATCATCATGCCGGCCACCTTGATCTTGATATCACGCACGATCTCCGGTGCAACTTTTCCTGCACAGTGGAACTGCGGATAATAGCGGCCCACCACATAGGCAATCAAGAAATTATTGAGCAGCGTGGCCAGCGGCATCACGATGAGATACGCATAGTAGCTCTGCATGAAGTAGACCACCGCAATCTGCGCGACGGCCTGCACGATCTGCACCAGCGTCGCAATATTGCTCACGAGATCCGCCCGCTGGAACGCATTCGGGATAGAAGCCTTGTAGATAAAGAACCAGTAGCTGATAACCGTATTGATCAGATACAGTCCGTAAATTACGTAGAGATTGACATCAGCTGGTACATCACCGTGGATCAGCTGCGGCAGGAACGGGATTAGGCAAAGCCCAACGACCAAGATGGCCGTACCGATGATGCGGTAAATCCTGCGATACAGATTCAGCAGCGCACAGATAGCCGCTCGGTCATTGCGAGCAATCGGCTCGTACATGTGATAGACAATCACGCCGCCGACGCCCAACTCTGCCAAGCTCAGCATCTGCAGGATGCTGGCAAAGAGACTGTTGAGGCCCAGATACTCTGCACCCAGAATATAGATGAACACCGTCCGATTGATGAAAGGCATCGCAAGCGAGATAAATCGATTCAGCAAGCCGAATACCATATTCCGCTTCGCATTTGCCGTGCGATTCAGCTCCACTGACTCCACCTCCTGGACGGCATAGCAAATCCTTGCGAGCGCGTCGTCCGGCGCGTCAATCGCAGGAAGCTACTATGAAGGTGCAGTCTGACAAGCTTATGACGGAACGTCTTACGACTTAGCGTTCCGCCCCCCCCATTTTCTGACAACTTATGCTTGAGGGATTTACGGCACTCATTGGCATAACGAATCAGTCGGAACTGCTTCAAGAATTCTTTTACACGATTCTTGCGCATGGCCATCTGGACAATGCGATGTTCACGGTCAATGTCACAGTAATAAACCTGACTATCCACACAAAATACCGGCTTATTGGTAAGATGGAAAATCTCGCGTGCCTGTGCGTCTTCACTCTCGATGAAAAGTTGTGCATCTTTATGCTTACGATATTGTTCAGCCTTGAAAGACGCATGATTGCCCAAGCGGCGTCTCTCTTCGGCTGTTGCCACATCCATCATAATCAACTGCTCGTATGGGATATCGTGCTCGGCAAGCCATTGCTCGGTCTCTGGACGATATTTCTCTAAGCGAGATGTCACGAGATATTTCACAGGACGCTGCGGTTTCAACTTAAGTGGAGCATGCAAGAGGAAGTCACGGTAACGAGGACCATCATCGTTCTGCTCAGACGACGGATCATCGCACAATACACCATCAATATCAAAGCAAGCATGAATCAAGAAGCCATGCTGCAGGAAGTTCCACTGAAAGATGCGCGGCTGTTCCAAGATCTCTAAGTAAAGGTCCACTAACGATGCAGATGATTTCTGTACATAAGCTGCCAGATAGATGCACCGGTCAGCATAAGGACTATGCCGCTCGATTTTTTCTTTTGCCTGCAGGATAGAGTTGCCAGACGCTACGCTATCCTCGACCACAAGGATTTTCCGTGCATCATGCAGATCCGCAATCCATCCATCTTTCGGTTTTGTCATGCCAGGCGTGAATAAACGGCCCTCGATAAAATCATCCAGACTCGTCAATGGCAAATTGCGATATAAGGCAATCATCGATGCCACCATCAAACCGCTACGCGGAATCCCCACCACAAGATCGATATCCTGCGGCAGTTTTGACATGTTCTGAAGGATGACACGATTCAAATCTTCGTAAGTGCGGAATTCCAAATCATCCACCCCCTTACGCTGCTTGCCCGAAGGCAGTCCATCCATAAGGATGTGGATAAGTCAGGACACGATTACGAGTTGAGTTTATACCCCCCCCCATTTTCTGATAATTCGTCATTTAAGAGTATTGGTAAAATTGCTGGATAATGTTTCAAGACGGCCTGAATCTGCAAGTCGTTTCCTCCCTGTCCATTATTATACGAACTTAATGTATTAATTCCTTCTTCTTCATTCTCAGGGTTCACATACTGCAATGGATATGCACCACCCTTGACAATCTTCGTCTTTGTTCCCTGCAGCACTGCCATTGCATTAAACCAGACATCATCGGCTCGTGGACAATACTTCATAAAGAGATCTTCTCTCAAAATATCTTTATAAAGTAGCTTTGCATCATAAAGTACACCGCCGACTCCTGTAAAAAAATTCAGATAGGATGGCGTATGAGTACGATCATTTGTCGCGAATTCCCATTGTGCATAGGGGCGAATCTGTTTTCCCTCAAAGCGGATACGATGTGCCCGATACGCGATGATACAATCTGGATGAGCATGATGTTCTTGTATCAGTTTCTTCAACAAAAATTTTGGATAGTAAATGTCATCATCTACCGTGACAATCAAAAAGCTGATGCCAGACTGTAAGGCTGGTATCAGCTTTTTGAAGGACTTCAAGTCCTTCACAAAGCTGATTGTCAAACCATTTTCCTTCAATTTCAATAAATCGACAGGCAAATCAGCTTCTTGATTGGGGAATTGATCTTCTCCGAGCCAAAGAACGACTCGATCCGGCTTATAGGTCTGCTTCAATAGAGAATAAATAGTATATTTAACCTCATGAATTCTTGCTGGAAAGGATGTCACCGATATCATGACTTGCTCCCCTGCTGGATGCGTTTCAATTCCCAGTCCATGAAAAGAAGCAATTTCATAATCCAGCTTCTGCTTATCCAATGGTTTCACTGGATGGGTAAGAAACTGTTTTTTTACAAACTTAGCACAAGGATATAATACCTTATTCCTCTTGATAAATTCTTTCAAACGGCTCATACATTCTTCCTCCGAAGCAACAGCAAATAATCAAACTGATGAAAGATACGACAGAATACCATAAACAAGATAGCAAATACAATGAATCGCAGAAATAGCGATAAGATAACCTGATCAGGCAAGTAAGTTTGAATACCAAAACCACCTATGCAAAGCAATAATGCAAGGATAATTTCAGGTAAAAAATTCTTCAGGAATGCAAGATACGGTTGTTCCAGGCATTGATGGATGAGCAAGTACATCGAGATAAAAAACTCGATATTGAAGGCTATCATGACATTGCGTGATACTTCCCACAGGCTATCATTGAAAACACCAGCAAGAATCGCTATAGCCGTAATGACAGTATTGATTGACCCGGAAATAAATAATTTCTTTGTTGATCCAGCACTCTGAAAGATACTTCCTGTAGAAGTCAATTGCAGCTGTGACCACACAGCCAATGCCAACATCTCAAAGTACGGTATCGAGGAAGTCCACTGCGGGCCGAACATAAATGCAATGATATCCGATGCTGAAAAATAGCAAAAAAATGAAAGAAATACTCCTACTAAAGAAAGGAACTTCAATAGTTTCACATACTTCTCATAGATGTATCGCTTGTCATCCTGATAGTCCGATAAAATTGGCTGCAAAACCGGCGTGATGACATGTGTCAACGAATTGTTCGGGTAACACATCAGACGATATGCTTTATCATAATAGCCGAGCGCTGCTTCACCCCAAACACGACCAATCAGGAGATTATCGAGGTTCCGTGCAAAATAGTTGATAAAGCCAAAAAGAAATTGATAGAGCGAGTATCCAAAAATCTTTCGGATTCCTTGCCCCGTCAATCCATGATAAAGATAGAGTCCATAATCCTTATGCGTTGTATAGAAGTTAACCGCAAAGGTAATCCAGATGGACAGGATGGACTGCATGACCAATGCATAATACTTCCATCCACAGAAAGCCAGTCCAATCGTCATCAGACTCGTGATAAAAGGGATGATGACATTCCGCTTCGCCAGCATGACAAAACGTTTATCTTTCAGGAGAAGCGCCTCTGGAACAATGTTCAGCGTCGAGCCAAATAGGGTCAGCCCCAGCAAGAAGCCAATGGGGACATATACATCGTTTCGATAAAAATCCGCGATAAAAAAGGAAAATCCGCAGAACAGCAGTCCCAGGAACAGGCCAAATGCCAATGTCAAAGAAAATATTGACGCATTGTCTTCCTTTGTCAACTTCTTATACTGAATGATTCCCGCCGAGATACCCATATCAGCAAAAATGCTGAAGAAGTTTGTAAAAACGGTCGTCACAGCGACGATACCATAATCCTCTGGCGTCAGGATACGTGCCAGGATCATCGAGAAGGCGATGCTGAACAGGATGGAAGTGTATTTCGAGGCAGCGTTGATCAGCGCTGCCTTTTTCAGTGAGATGTTTGCCATATCGCTCAATCCCGACGGAAGAGATCTCGCGTGTAGACCTTCTCTTCCACATCATCCAGAAGTTTGTCGTAACGGTTGGCAATGATGACCTGCGACTGTTTTTTGAAGGCATCGAGGTCGTTGACAACACGGCTGCCAAAGAATGTTGTACCATCTTCGAGCGTCGGCTCGTAGATGATGACCGTCGCGCCTTTTGCCTTGATGCGCTTCATGATGCCCTGGATGGAGCTCTGACGGAAGTTATCGCTGTTCGTCTTCATCGTAAGGCGGTAGACGCCGATTACCGTCTCGTGCTCTTCATCCGGCTGGTACTCGTTGTTCTCGTCGTAATCATAAGCACCTGCCATTTCGAGCACGCGGTCTGCGATGAAGTCCTTGCGCGTGCGGTTCGACTCGACAATTGCTTCGATGATATTCTCCGGCACATCGGCATAATTGGCGAGCAGCTGCTTCGTGTCCTTCGGCAGGCAGTAACCACCGTAGCCAAACGACGGATTATTGTAGTGCGTGCCGATACGCGGGTCAAGGCAGACTCCGTCGATGATTTCGCGCGTGTTGAGGCCCTTCATCTCTGCATATGTATCGAGTTCATTGAAATACGAGACACGAAGCGCCAGATACGTATTTGAGAACAGCTTGACTGCCTCGGCCTCCGTGAAGCCCATGAACAGCGTATCGATATGTTCTTTCTCTGCTCCCTGCTGCAGGAGCTCCGCGAAACGATGCGCCATCGCATCCAGCTTCGCATCCTCTGGGTCCGTGCTGACGATGATGCGGCTCGGATAGAGGTTGTCGTAAAGTGCATGCCCCTCGCGCAGGAACTCTGGGCTGAAGAACACCTTGTCTGTCTCCAGCTCCTCACGGATGTGCTTCGTATAGCCGACCGGGATTGTCGACTTGATGACCATATACGCATGAGGATTGCAGCGCATCACCAAACGGATGACCGCCTCAACAGCCGACGTATCGAAGAAATTCTTCTTGCTATCGTAGTTCGTCGGCGTCGCGATGATGACTAACTCTGCATCACGATACGCCGACTTGCCATCCGTCGTCGCCCGCAGCCGAAGCGGCTTCTCCGCCAGGAACTTCTCGATATACTCATCTCGGATTGGTGACTTTCCCTGATTGATCAGCTCCACCTTCTCCGGCTGAATATCCACAGCCATTACGTCATTGTGCTGCGCCAACAGCACTGCTAAAGAAAGACCGACATAGCCGGTACCTGCTACTGCAATCTTCACCTAAAATACCTCCAACTCATCACGAAAGGTTTTATGGACAACATTCAAATGCATAATCCAATCATGGGAACATCATTCTCTTAGCACCTTCAGCTAAAACCTCTATAAAGATCTCTTTTACACAACCTGCTGCATTCTCTTTCAAATGACCCACGATTTTTTTGAATTGCGTCACTGCATATTGCGTCTTTGGATTATCTGTTATGAGATCCGGCAACAATTCCATCAAGTAGTTAATTTGCTGTTCTTCGATTCCATTACGCAATAACTCATTCTTAATCCGAGCTACTTTTTGTTCCATCCAAGGGAAGGGATGTCCACATTCTGCACAGAAATTTGGTAAGGAATAATCATCTCTGGTAGAAAAGCATCGATGTTCAATTTCTGTTTGATATCGATCGCAAACATCTAAATAATCTGTGATAGTATCCACACATAAACCACCTCGGATAGGATGGCCACATGCTGGGCATTCTGTTATGGTATCCGCTCCACATATAGAGCACTTTTTCATTCTCTCATAGACTCTGTCATCGTAATCAATTGTGATGACATGCCCATTAGTGCAAATTTGCGCCACACCATAAAATTTAGATTTATTATTTCTCATATTCTCTTCAAGAAGCCTCTATCATGTTATATATTTCTGATCACAAAAGTTCACTGACCTAAATCAAGATCTATAGGCGCCAGTAACTTTTAATATTTTATTGAAAACTCTCAGCAAGAATGTAGCTAAATTGTAATAATTTGTATCATACAAATTACGTAAAATAGTTGCTGCTGTAGATTGTTCCCATAAAATGTCTCGTCCAGCTAAACATTTTGACACGCTTGCAAGCCCATAATACGGATCATTAATTGTTTTTTTGACAATATCAGGGATTTCTCCTGTCGTTTTTATTTGATATAAAATATTATAATCGTTCAAAGGAAATAGTTGCTGATCATTTGCCTTAGCTCGATTTGTGCACAGATAATGAATAATTTTAGCATCTCTCAGATATTTCATACCATATTTGAGTTCACAATTCCACGTATCGTCAAGTCGTTTTATTGGATGATTCAGCTGATAATTTGTATAAGCAAACGCGGGTTGATCCATTGTTACGCCTTTGATATGCCCCAGTAGTAAATTATTATACCACTGTTTATAAAATTCCCTTGTCTCTGGCAAGTCTTTCACATAAATAACACCACTATTGAAGTACTCTTCTTCTTCTTCTAAGGGCCATTCAAATACCTTTCCCTGAAGAATTGCACCGGTTTCTCGAAAAGGGTTTTGAGAAAATCTTGAATGCGTATCCCAACATGCTGCTAATGTATATGGGCATTGATCAATGCTATTTAATGATTTTACTATTAGTGTATCACAATCTATAAATAAAAAATCTCCATCTATATAATTCCTTGCATTCGTTTTCAGAAGACGAGATCGCTTTTGCCCATTATACCGATTAGTATCTAAAGGTACAGATACAACCTCATCTACATAATCTAACACCTTAGAACGATACCCTTTTAAAGACTGCTCTGTTGCTTTATCCATAAGCAAAGCAATATGGCAATCTGGCATCACATTCTTGGCGGAATATACAGAACAATATAATTGCTCTATATATATATCATTTTCATTGCTGACAATAACATATAATATTTTCGTTTTCATGCAACATTATCCTTTAAATTTATTTCAAGCAACTCTCTTGTTCGTCAGTCACAAATTAATCTAAAAATCATTTAAGCCAATCTAATAACTGACGTATATTAACTGCTAATGTCGAAACTATGCTTCCCTTTTCAATCAATTCCTCTAACTGATTTACAACAGATGCTGTTTTTTCATCACAAGGTTTTGTATTAGAACTCTGCAGAATATAAATTAACTCGTTAAGTAACTTACACAAATATACACCATCTGCATTCTGATTAGATTCTTTTAGAGCAATGATAGTCTCTCGTATTCTCAGGATTTGACAGTCTCTCTCTCTCAAGTATTGTAGCTTTAACCTCTCTAATTCAAAAGCACGTGCGTTCTTTTCATTTAAAAATCGCATGTAATGAACAAACCCAAAAAATATCAATATTGCTATTGGAAGAAACTTATCAATTGAGTTAAAATCCATCTATCTTGTCACATTCCCTTATGCACTATCTCCAGCGCGCTCTTGATCACGTCATCCATATCGTAGTACTTATACTCCGCCAGACGCCCCCCGAAGATGGTATTGGGCTCTTGCTCTGCAAGGGCTGCGTACTGCTGGTAGAGGCTCTGGTTTCGCTCATTATTGACGGGATAATAGGCTTCTTCGCCCGGGTGCCAGTCGGCGGGGTATTCGCGGGTGATGTAAGTGACAGGCTGGGTGCCGAACTCGAAGTGCTTGTGCTCGATGATGCGGGTGTACGGGATCTCGCGCTCGGTGTAGTTGACGACGGCGACGCCCTGATGGTTCTCTTCCTCGAGGCGCTCTGTCTCGAAGCGCAGGCCGCGGTATTCGAGTTGGCCGAGCTTGTAGCCGAAGTACTCGTCGATTGAGCCGGTGTAGACGATTTTCTTGGCCATCGCCTGATAGGCGGCGCGATCTTTGAGGAAGTCGACGCCGGTGCGGACTTCGATGCCGTCGAGCAGGGCCTCGACCAGCTTGTTGTAACCGCCGACAGGGATGCCCTGATAGCGGTCGTTGAAGTAGTTGTTGTCGAACGTATAGCGGACTGGCAGGCGCTTGATGATGAAGGCGGGCAGCTCCGTGCAGCTACGGCCCCACTGCTTCTCCGTGTAGCCCTTGATGAGCTTCGTGTAGATATCCGTGCCGACGAGCGAGATAGCCTGCTCCTCGAGGTTCTGTGGCTCGCCCGTGATGGCTTTGCGCTGCTCGGCAATGATAGCCTTGGCCTGTGCCGGCGTCACGATGTCCCAGAGCTCGCGGAACGTGTTCATGTTGAATGGCAGGTTGTAGAGATGGCCCTGATAGTTCGCGACCGGCGAGTTGATGAAGTTGTTGAACGTGACGAACTGGTTGACATACGCCCAGACGTCTTCATAGCTCGTATGGAAGATGTGCGCGCCGTACTTGTGGATGTTGATGCCTTCCCGCTTTTCACAGTAGACATTGCCGCCCACATGATCACGGCGTTCCAGCACCAATACCGACTTCCCTGCCCGCTTCGCCTCACGAGCAAAGACAGCACCAAAGAGGCCGCTGCCGACAATCAGGTAATCGTACATCGAGGAATCCCCCATTCATCTTCATCGCAATCAAAACTTGCTATCTACACAATATACTGCTTTTGTCACTCGATCGAGGCCCATCTTCTCACAGATACGCAAAAGCTTTTTCTTCTTGCCAAACGGTGCATTGACGACCATGGGCTTGTAACAGACATGTTTCTTGTTCTTCTCTACCCATACATTAAGCAGGATTTCCGACATGTAGCCAAAGATGCGCTTCTCAGCTGGTGTGTAATCGGAGATATCGATGCGGCGCTCGGCCTCGAAGAGGATATCGAACAACCACTGGCAATACGCATCAAAATCCGATTTCTTCATGACGAACATATTGCAATACGATGCTTCATGATGAGTGAGCACATCACGGTACGTCTGGCTGTAAGCTGGATAGAGGTCCTGTATGATTTTGCCTATCGTGTCCAAGTCAGGATCAACACCTGCGCCTGCATAGTAGCCGCTCTTCACGGTATGCTTGCGCCAGTAGAAGTGTTCTGGCAGGATGACATCATACTGCGCCATCAGTTGCTCGATTTCATCAGATCGCAGGTAATATCGCGAATCCGGATTGATGCGGTACTTGCTGAAGTATCTCCTGTAATGCGACAAGCCGACGATATCGGCATCTGAATTCTTCCAAATCCAATAGTAGGCGGTCAGTTCACAGAAGAAGGGGTTTTTAGCGGAAATGTTTTCTCCTTCATCGTCGCGGATAAAGCCAAAATGCTCATCCCGCAAAGCCGCACCGACTTCGAGCGGGACATAGCCTTCGATATCTGGTACAGCAAACTTTTTATGTGCAGCAATATACATGCATATCTTGTGCGTCTGATTCACGCAATATACCCCTTTCTGTTTCGCTAAGGTCAGCTACTTGTCAATCTAATTTCTCGATGACTTTCTCTGCAATATAGGCCATTCCTTCATCGCCTGGATGCGTCTCTTCTGCCTTCGATACCTTGCGGATAGTACCATCAGCCAGCTCGCATTCCGTTCCCTCTTTGGACTGGTATGCCTTATCACCGATGATAGCAGAGATATCAGCAAAGGCAACGTTCTTGTTGGCGGCTGCTTCGCGGCGCAGTGCATCGCGATTCTTGTCCCAGAAGTCACCAATCACGACGATTTTTGCCTTTGGAGCACGCTGTTGTACGTAGGTAATCAGTGCTTCAAGGTCCTGCTCATATGTCGTCGTATCGGCGGCATTCTCGCCCAGCTGGATTGTGACAAGATCCAGCTTGTCACTCAGGAGGACGTTCAACAAATCCAGCCGTGATGCACGGTTAGTGGTCATCTCCCATGGAGCAAGATTATAGCGATACGATACGACATCGCCGCGTTTCTGATTCAGGTATTGGTTGACCAGGCCATAGTAATCATTATCCGGCTTTGTCGCACAGATGCCCCTGCCCCAGTTCGTGATGAGCGTGAGGCTGTTGCCGATGGCAAGGTAGTTATAGGCATCGTCGCGATATTCCGGCTGGAAGTCATAGTAATTCTGGACCTGATTCAGACGCCCCTCAAGGTATTCAGTACGACTGTTGAGCTCGCGTATCTGGCGCCCCTGCTCCTTCTCGTGGTGATATACTTTTAAGCAAAGTCCCCCCCCCACAACACAAACAGTCACCAGTAGTACAATAATCGTCAGAATCATCTTTGTAGTCATTTTCCTCATCATTCCCTCATACTTTTTCCCAGATTTTTTTCTCATCATCCCACTGCTTGACGACGCGCGCGGGGCTGCCTACGGCGATGCTCTCGGGCGGGATGTCGTGGGTGACGGTGGTGTGGCTGCCGATGATGCTGCCGTAGCCGATGGTGACGCCGGGCAGGACTGTGGCGAACTCACCGATCCAGACGTTGTCCTCGATGATGACGGACTCGCTGGTCGTCAGGGGGCGTTTGGCTGGCGGCACGTCGGGGCTGTCGGGATGTTCGCCGCGGTAGACGCCGTGATTGTGGTCGGTGATGTAGATCTTGCTGCCCATGAGGACGTTGTTGCCAATCTCGATACGGTTGACGCAGCCGATGTGGACGTACTCGCTGAGGCTCACGTTATCGCCGATGATGAGGTGCGGCGTGAAACGCTGCTCGTGATCGCCCTCGCCGTACGAGTCGATGGTCTCCATCCAGAGGCCTCTGCCCGCCGAGAAGTGCTGGCCGATTTGCATGTGTTCTACGCCGTCGACGTGGGCGTCGTGGTGGACGTTGATATCCCCCCTGCCAAACGTGCAACGCGAAAAGAGCATGTTCCGGATGCGCTGCCAGTAGAATGACAACGTATAGAACATGCCTTGTTGCTGCAAGCGTTCCTTGAGCAAGACACCGCGGTGCGCCCATTTCCCCTGCTGCACAAAAATCTCCCCTTTAATGCCGAGTTTATCTCTTAGATGCTAAAACGCTATGTCACCATTATACCCCAAATGTTTGCCTGTTACAACAGGTTGAGATGGGATTGGCTGCGGATCGCACTGTGGATATTTCTGTGGATAATATGTGTATAACGATAGGATAGCTGTGGATAAAATCAGCCACTGCCCCACTCTATGTGTCAGGCTGCGCCCGCGCTGTGCTCATTTTTGTGCGTTCTGTGACCTTGTGGATAGCTGCTTTCCATTGGTGCAGCTGGCTCTGCGGGCTCGCTAAGACGTAGCTCTAGCGAAGCGAAAGAAAAGAGTAACGTAGAGGCGGGCGTTTTCCTGTGCGGGCTGTGCGTCTGAGGCCGGATTGTTAGGTGGATCTCGGCGCTTTTTTGGGGGCTGTTGTTGGTATTTCTTCTCATTTAAGCTCATTTTCATGTGTTTTTACCCGATTTTTCGAAGTGTCAAAAAATTTTCTTTTAAGTGCATAAAGCTAGTATTTTCAAGGGTTGACGCTCATTTGACACATCATGTCTCCAGCTCGCAGGCATTTTTGCGCTTGACACGGAGCAGCCCGGTACCGTATACTAAGCTTGTCAGCAGCGATGCGACGCACACTCTTTTGCACGACCAACAAACAAGACGAATTTCGGGCTTGCTTGTCTCGCAAGGCAGATCAGCGGTCCGACGATTCTCTCGGTCTGTGATGCCTTGGAGACGAGCGGGCCCGTTTTGCTGTTGACGGCCGCATCAGGAATCCATTTGATGAAAGGGGTGTTTCTATGGCCAAGGAAGCGATGACGGGCTTCATCACGGAGTTCCGCTACTTCCACCAGATGATGCCGGTCCGGCCGCTGTCGGCGAGCGCACAGGCACTCTGGCAGTATCTCTTCTACCGCGCGAATGCCGCGTACTGGCAATTTCCCTTGCACTTGCAGCTCAATGAGCTGGCGGGGGCTCTGCGGCTCTCGCGCTCGTCGGTGCAGCGCGCCCGCGCGGAGCTCGCAGAGCAGGGGTATCTGCTCTACGAGCAGGAGCCGGGCAGCCGCTCGGTCAAGTACTATCTCATCAGCAATGTGCGCCCGCACATGCTCATGACGCCAGAGGAAATGCTCGCTGGCTCGAAATCGTATCAGGCTTTTCATGTAGCAGAGACGCAGGTCCGAGAGGAGGATACTCATGTTTGCAACGAATCATGCACAGGGGCTGTATCGGGGAATTGAGAAGTACGGCGGCGGGTCGATCCGCGAGCTGACGCTGCGCTGCGAGGCGGGCAACATCTCGCACGGGACGTTCATCGCGGCGCGCAAGGAGCTCTGCGAACTCGGGCTCATCGCGATCGAGCGCATCGCGCGCAAGCCGCACTACGAGCTCATCAATCCAGTGCTGGCGGAAGACATCATCGCCAGGTCGGAGGCCATCTACGCGGCCGGGCCGGTAGCCGTCTGGAACGCCAAGCAGGCGGCGAAGGAGTCGAAGCTGGCGAGGGAACTTGCAAAATCAGATAATGATACGGACAAATCTGGCAATCCGCCGGAATCTGCCTCATAACTTCTATTATAATAGGAAGGAAAGTGGATGGAATGAGCAAGTCCATCCTCATTCCTCAGTCTATCTCATGCGAAAGGAGAGCATTATGCGGATCTTCATCAATCCGGGCCATGCGCTCGGCGGCCGGCCGGACCCCGGCGCGGTCAATCTCGAATACGATATCACGGAGGCCGAGGTCAATGCGCGCATCGCGCGGAACTGCTGCATCGCGCTCGAGCGCTACGGCCATCATACGAAGACGGTGCAGAGCCACAACCTGCGCGGCGAGGCGCCGGCCTACCCGAATGTCACGGCGCTCGCCAACAACTGGCCGGCCGATGTCTTTATCTCGATCCACGTCAATGCCGGCGGCGGCCGCGGCTGCGAGACGTACGCGTTCAGCGAGTGCTCATGGGGCCACGGCCTCGCGACCATCGTGCAGGCGTCCTTGCACCGCGCCGTCAGCCGCCTCGACAAGACCTTCCCCGACCGCGGCGTCAAGGTCAATCCCGACTTCACTGTGCTGAGGCGCACGGCCATGCCCGCCATCCTCGTTGAGACTGCTTTCCTCGACAACGAGGAGGATATCCGGCTGCTGCTCGACTACCCCGCCGTCTTCGGTCAGGCCATCGCGAGCGGCGTCGACCAGTTCCTGCGGGCACATATCACGCCCGAGGGGGAGCTGATCTACGAAGAGGATGAGCCCGCTCCAATGCTCTGGCGGTACGTACCAGCACAATAGCCTTCCCCGCGCACGGGGAAGGGGGACCGCGCAGCGGTGGAAGAGAGCATGTGTCAACTGAAGTGTCAAAATCTTCTTTAAAAAACACTTGCTTTTGACATGTCAATCCCGTACAATAAAATCAAGGCAAGGGAATAACACCCAAGCCAACGGACAGTTCGCCCGGCCTCGCGGCTGTCTCTGAGGCCACCTCTATCCCACTCATTTCTGCCATTGAAATTCAAGAATCGAAAGGAGAATCATCATGGCTACGCAGCGCACGAACATCAAGACGTCCCTCAAGATCAAGGTGGAGAACGGTACGACGGATACCGGTGCGGTCAAGTACGCGACGCGCACGTACAGCTCCATCAACCCGGAGATCAGCGACGACGACCTGCTCGCTATCGGCCAGGGCCTCGGCGCCCTGCAGACGCACGACGTCGGCGACGTCCAGCGCGTCGAGAACGCGACGATGATCACGGGCTAAGCCCCTAACTTTTCTCTCCCCTATTGCTACACGAAAGGAGTCTCACCATGAAACGCACGCTCGAAATCGAATTCCTGCTCGATAACGCCAAGACGAAGACCATCTCCCTGCTCGACCCGAAGGATGATATCTCGGATGCCGCCGTCAAGGCCTGGGCCGAGAACGTCGTCGCCAAGAAAGCCTTCAACTTCAGCGGCGCCCTCCCCGTCGCCTACAAGGGTGCGAACGTCCGCACCATTGAGGTCGAAGAGCTCGCCTGAGCCCTAGCTAAGCCCGGTCGGCCGATGCGTCATCCCCTCCGCGTATCGGCTGCCTCTTACCAGCCACCCTCCCAACAAGTAAAGTGACAAGGTGATCCCCATGGAACAGAACCTCCTCACCGCAATCTCCAGCGTCGGCTTCCCCATCGTCGTGACGCTCTACCTGCTGACCAGCTTCCAAAGGTCCATGGACCGCTTCACCGACCAGCTCAGCGAGCTCGTCAAAGAGCTCCAGCAGCAGCGCCACCTACTCCACTGACCCCCAACTCCTCCATCACTCTATCACTCCATCCCCCATAGAAAAAGCCGCCCGCAGCAGAAGAGCTGCCGGGTGGCTTTTTTGTGCCTATATATAGGAAGCTTTTTGTTCCATTTTGCGCATCAGAGGCCTAGCAGGTACTTGCCGTAGTCGTTCTTCTTGAGCGGCTTGGCAAGCTCGTGAACCTGCTCTCTCGTGATGTAGCCCATGCGGTAGGCGATCTCTTCGAGGCAGGCGATCTTGAGGCCCTGGCGGGCTTGGATGGTCTGGACGAAGGATGCGGCCTGCAGCAGGGAGTCGTGGGTGCCGGTGTCGAGCCAGGCGTAGCCGCGGCGCATGGTCTCGACGTGGAGCTTGTGGCGCGCGAGGTAGGCCTTGTTGACGTCGGTGATCTCGAGTTCACCGCGCGCCGATGGCTTTATCGTCTTGGCGATCGAGACGATGTCCTTGTCGTAGAAATAGAGGCCCGTCACGGCAAAATTGGACTTTGGCTCGGCTGGCTTTTCCTCGAGGCTCACGGCCTCGCCCCGCTCGTCGAATTCGACGACGCCGTAGCGCTCGGGGTCGCTGACGTAGTAGGCAAAGACCGTCGCGCCGTCCGGCTGCGCGGCCGCGCGCTGCATCATGACAGCGAGGTCGGAGCCATAGAAGATGTTGTCGCCCAAGACGAGCGCACAGCCCTCACCTGCAAGGAACTCCTCTCCGATCAGGAATGCCTGTGCGAGTCCTTTCGGCTCCGGCTGCACGGCGTACGAGATGGAGATACCCCACTGCGAGCCATCGCCGAGCAGCCGCTGGAAGTTCGCATTGTCCGCCGGCGTCGTGATCACGAGGATGTCCCGGATGCCCGCGAGCATCAGCGTCGACAGCGGATAGTAAATCATCGGCTTGTCATAGACCGGCATGAGCTGCTTCGACACCGCGATCGTCAGCGGATACAGCCGCGTGCCCGAGCCGCCCGCCAGAATAATTCCCTTTGTTATCATATTTTAGCCCTCATAAACGAAGTTCAGCGACGTTGCCAAGCGCTCCTTGAGCGTCGGCGCTTTCACATCCTTATCCGACAGGATCACCGGCTCAATCGGCCACTCGACGCCGATCTCCGGGTCGTCCCAGCGGATGTTGCCGTCGCACTCGGGCGCGTAGTAGTTGTCCGCCTTGTACTGCACCTCGACGTCATCCGTCAGCGTGATGAAGCCATGCGCAAAGCCGCGCGGGATGAAGAGCTGCTTCTTGTTCTCCGCCGAAAGCTCCACGCCGACCCACTGGCCGAACTGCGGCGAGCCCTTGCGGATGTCCACCGCCACATCAAAGATCGTGCCGCGCGTCGCACGCAGGAGCTTCGCCTGGCACATCGGATTGAGCTGGTAATGCAGCCCGCGCAGCGTCCCCTTCTGAGCCGAGTACGACTGATTGTCCTGCACAAAATCTACATGGATGACAGCCTCTTCCATCTTGCGCTTCGACCAGCTCTCCATAAACCACCCACGCGCATCCCCAAATACCTGCGGCTCCAGCACATAGACACCCTTGAGTTTCGTTTCCGTAACTTTCACGTCCAAGTCCCCTTTTCAAAACAAATCTGTACCTCATTATTTTGACACTCCCCATGCCTAAAGGCAGGGGATTCTTGGTTCGACGACCATTGCGC
>ERZ772870.1255-NODE-1255-length-19494-cov-13.415042_pt1 | contig 19494 bp, 16 predicted proteins | sample MGYA00511376_ERZ772870 | MGnify/ENA primary metagenome ERZ772870 (study PRJEB29015, sample SAMEA2737719) | human gut metagenome | biome: human gut; feature: human-associated habitat; material: faeces | place: China | collected 2012 ... | reverse complement strand
TACAGATAGGAAGCTCCTTGCTCTCTGCATGACCATTCTTGTCAGTAGTGAGTGTGTCAAGCACCTTTCCGTCCTTATCTCTTACTTCAAATACAACACCATCGATCGGCTTTCCGGTTACTTTGTCAGTTTTCTCAATGACAATCTTTCCGACTGCCTGCTCGTCCTTCATGGATACCTTCTGGATTTCTGCTGTCTCCTTTAGCTATATATTCAGTTTCCTCAACACTAAATCCATATGCATGAGCCACCTCTTCGACCCTTATGTATCTTTTTATTACCTCCCCACCATGAAGATAAGCCCTAATATCCGGCTGTAATTGTGTTACCATCCTTTTCACCTACTTATAAAATTCATCATCAACTATATGGAATGTCTCAATGTACTCATCAAATATTTTTAAATTCACAAGTACTAACTGTCCTAACTTATAGATTGCTTTGGCATCCTTAGCCATTTGCATAAACTTTGATACGCTCATATGATACATTTCTGCTCCTTCGCTATATCTTACAAACTTTGTATTACCATTCTTCTTAAATTCCTGATATGCCTTTGTGTGTTCCATGCTATTCTCCTTTCGGTATTTCAATTGTTCCTATAACGCAAAAAGAGGACATCTTCTAAATTTCTTTAGAAAATGTCCTCTAAGTAATACAATCTTTAATTTTTCAGACTAAGCAATCTGTACTAACATGTATTGTCGTTTATTTGACTATAAATTTTAGAGTCAAAACTTGGTCAAATGACCTTAACCATGACCAATCATATTTATATAAACTTTATTCTCTTAGTACAGCTTTGCACCTGCCGGAATATGGTTATCCACCATAAGAAGATGAAGTTCTTCATCCTCTGAATCTTTAAGGTTGTTTACTGCTGAAAGTAACATACCACAAGATTCAATTCCCATCATCTTTCTTGGTGGAAGGTTTGTGATAGCGATAAGTGTCTTTCCAACAAGTTCTTCTGGCTCATAGAAAGCATGGATTCCGCTAAGGATTGTACGGTCTGTGCCTGTTCCATCATCAAGTGTAAACTGTAACAGCTTCTTAGACTTAGGTACTGCAACACACTCTTTTACCTTAACAGCTCTGAAATCAGACTTGCTGAATGTATCGAAATCAACTTCTTCCTCGAATAATGGCTCAATCTTTACATTTGAAAAATCAATCTTCTCTTGCTCTGCTTTTACCTCTTCTGAAGTCTTAGAACTTACGCCATTTTCAGACTTTACGCCACCGATGCTCTTCATTGTCGGGAAGAGCAATACATCCCTGATAGCAGGCGAATCTGTAAGAAGCATTACAAGTCTGTCAATACCGTAACCGATACCACCTGTAGGAGGCATACCTACAGCAAGTGCATTGAGGAAGTCTTCATCTGTGTGCTGGGCTTCTTCGTCACCGTTTTCGGCATTCTTATCCTGCTGTGCAAAACGCTCTCTCTGGTCGATTGGGTCGTTAAGTTCTGAATATGCGTTACACATTTCCCATGTGTTGATGAAAAGCTCGAAACGCTCAACCTTTTCAGGGTCAGACGGCTTTTTCTTTGTAAGCGGCGAAATTGCAAGAGGGTGATCCATAATAAATGTAGGCTGGATTAAGTTCTCTTCACAGTATTCCTCGAAGAAAAGATTGATGATATCGCCCTTTGTATGACGCTCCTCGAATTCAATTCCTCTTTCCTTTGCGAGTGCCTTAGCTTCTTCATCTGTCTTAATTGTATCAAAATCAACGCCTGCATATTCCTTGATTGCATCATTCATAGTAAGTCTTCTGAATGGCTTTCCGAGGTCAATCTCTGTTCCGTTGTAAGTAATCTTGGTTGTACCGCATACAGTCTGGGCAAGGTGTCTGAACATACTCTCAGTAAGTTCCATCATGCCTTCATAATCTGTATATGCCTGATAGAGTTCCATAAGTGTAAACTCAGGATTGTGTCTTGTATCAACACCTTCGTTACGATATACTCGTCCAATTTCATAAACTCTCTCAAGGCCACCAACAATAAGTCTTTTAAGGTACAGTTCCAATGAAATACGAAGCTTAACATCCTCATTAAGTGCATTGTAATGAGTCTCAAATGGTCTTGCAGCAGCACCGCCGGCATTAGACACAAGTGTAGGTGTCTCAACTTCCATAAAGTTTCTTCCGTCAAGGAAATTTCTGATTTCCTTGATAATCTTTGAACGCTTAACAAATGTATCCTTAACTTCAGGATTCATAATCAAATCAACATATCTCTGACGGTATCTCATATCAGTGTCAGTAATACCGTGGAACTTCTCAGGAAGTACCTGAAGGCTCTTTGAAAGAAGCGTAAGTTCTTCAACATGAACAGAAATCTCGCCTGTCTTAGTTCTGAAAATAAATCCCTTAACACCGAAAATATCACCAATATCAGACTTCTTGAAGTCTGCATATGCTTCTTCGCCGATTGCATCCTTTGAAATATAAGCCTGCATTTTACCCTTGAGGTCTGCAATGTTACAGAAAGATGCCTTACCCATTACTCTCTTGAACATCATACGTCCGGCAAAGCTTACTTCTATAGGAGAAGCATCCATAATAGCTCTTCTCTCATTATAATCAGCATTAACTGCTTCTCTTGCCTGCTGCTCGTCTAATCCTTCAGTATTTACCGCTGGTCTGTCACCAAGAAGTTCCTTCTCATGAGCTTCGTAGATAGCTCTGATTTCATCTGTATGGTGTGTTACATCATACTTTGTAATCTGAAATGGATCCTTGCCGGCATCCTGAAGAGCCTTTAATTTATCCATACGAATCTTAATCTGTTCATTAACATCCGCTGCCTGTGTATTCTTATTATCTGCCAACTTTGTGTCTCTCCTTAAAATAAATTCGATTAATTAGTCATTGTCTACCGAAATAATCTTATATTCAATCTCACCTACAGGTGCTTCAATCTTAACTGTATCTCCCACTTTCTTGCCAATTAAAGCTGCTCCAAGTGGTGACTCGTTAGAAATCTTATTATTTAAGCTGTCTGCTTCTGAAGAACCTACGATTGTATACTCAATATCCTCATCATATTCCACATCATGAAGCTTTACAACACTTTCCATCTTAATCTTGTCTTTGCTCTTATCGTTATCCTGAATAATCTCTGCATTCTTTAAAATGTTTTCAAGTTCAACAATCTGTGCCTCGATATCACGCTGCTCGTCCTTTGCTGCATCATACTCGGCATTCTCTGATAAGTCGCCCTGCTCTCTTGCTTCCTTGAGCTTCTGTGCAACTTCCTTTCTTCTGACCACCTTGAGATTCTCAAGTAATGCTACTCTTTCCTCATAACCTTTTTTTGTAAGAAACTGCTTCTCTGCCATAATTCCTTCACCTTTCCCATTTATATACTAAAATTTTATTTGTTTATTAAAACCAGTCACAATATTATACACTACACTTTTTCTTCTGTCAATAATGTAAAACCAGACGTTCACACAGGCTTTCAAGCTCCTTAAAGTGTTCCACCTGATTCACTTCATTTCTTAATACTGCCGCATGCTTCATTCCTGCCGTATACCATGCAAAATGCTTTCTCATCTCACGGATTCCTGTATATTCGCCCTTTGCCTCTATAAGCATTGAAGCATGTCTTAAAATCATATCATGAATTTCGTTAATTGCCGGTGGCTTTATTGTTGTCCCATTATTAAGATATTCATTTATCTGATTAAATATCCACGGATTTCCTCTTGCTCCGCGGCCAATCATAACTGCATCACAGCCGGTCTCTTTAAACATGCGTATCGCATCTTCACCTGTAAGTATGTCACCATTGCCTATTACGGGAATTGATACAGTATCTTTTACTTTTTTGATTATATTCCAGTCAGCATGCCCAGAATAATACTGCTCTCTCGTTCTGCCATGAACAGCAACCGCCGCACCACCTGATTCTTCAATAACATGTGCAATCTCTGGTGCATTAAGGCTCTTATCATTAAATCCCGCACGAATCTTTACTGTAACAGGCTTTTTTACTGCCTTTGCCATAGCCTCAACAATCTGGCCGACAAGCACAGGATTTTTCATAAGTGCCGAACCTTCTCCGTTATTTACAACCTTTGGAACCGGACATCCCATATTGACATCTATTACATCAAATGGTCTTTCTTCAAGTCTTTTTGCCATATCTGCCATAATCTGCGGGTCTGAACCAAAAAGCTGTACTGCTATCGGATTTTCCGCTTCAGTCACACGAAGAAGTGCGTCTGTATTTTTATTATTGTACAAAATAGCTTTTGCACTAACCATTTCTGTATACAAAAGCCCACAGCCCATCTCGCGGCATAAAAGCCTGAACGGCAAATCTGTAACACCCGCCATAGGTGCAAGAAATACTTTATTTTCTATATTGACATTTCCTATTTTCATTGTCCGTCCTCGCCGAGGAAAAATACTCTGTAAAACATTTCGAGTGATTCAAGCAGCTCTCTTTTTTCGTACTGCATCTTCTTTATAAGCATTCCGCATGCAATATCATCATATAGCAAATCATTTTCATCTGCATCTGTTCTGAATAAAAGATTACCTTCCTCGTCAAATACAAGTTCAAGTATTCCTCCCACTTCTTCTGTAAAAAGAACACACATTATTTTAAGTTCATTTTTTATATCTTCAGGAAGTCTCGAAAATTCTTCATTCAGATAAAATTTCTTTTCATATGCACTTGAAGCACATAATACAACTTCTTCATCAAACATATCCATATAATCCTCTCACCGATACTTCACCGGCTATTATTTTCTTTTCCTCACCTGTATCATCCACCTTTACAATAAGCCTGCCTTCATTGTCTATTCCATACGCCTCGGCAGTATATGCATCTCCTCTCTCCTCGATACGCACAGTCTTTCCTGCATTAATAAGCATTTTATTATAATCATCAACGAGCAGGCTCAAATCCTGTGTCTTTATAAATCTATTAAAATATTCCGTAAAATCATGTGCAAACTGTGCAACAACATGGCTTCTTTTTATTCTTACACCTGTCTGTACAAATATTGACGATGCCATATCTTTTATCTCGTCGGCAAATTCAGTCGTATTGACATTTATGCCTATGCCTGTAACAACATAATTGACATGCTCGGGTTCGGCACTCATCTCCGTTAAAATACCGCATATTTTCTTTTTATCAAGAACTATATCATTAGGCCATTTTATTTTGCATTGCTCTATCTTGTTATCCGCAAACGAAATGTCCTTCTCATCAGACAAAATTGCTTTGGCATCATATTTTGTAACCTTTGTTATTGCAGACGAAACAGCCATAGCTGCAACTATCGTAAGCATTGATGCCTCATCCGGTCTTATATCCGGGCGTATAAGAAGTGTCATCCAGATTCCGCTTCCCGGTGGAGAAACCCAGTTTCTTCCTCTTCTTCCACGTCCACCTGTCTGACATTCAGTTATAAAGAGAGTTCCCGATTCTTCGCCTTCTTCCGCAGCCTTTTTTGCACGGTTGTTAGTTGAATCTGTCTCATCAAAAAACACTATTTTTTTTATAATATCATTTTTATCCAGCTGGCTTTCTATTTCTGATTTCGTCAAAATATCAGGATAGTTTACAATACGGTATCCTTTATTGGACACCGCATCAAATTCATAACCTTCTTCTTTCAGCTGATTAATAACTTTCCATACAGCAGTTCTTGATACTCCGAGGCTTTCACATATTGCCTGTCCCGAAACAAAACCGTCTGCATTTCTTAATATTTTTAAAATTTTTGTTTTCATGTGAAGCCACCTTACTATTTCAATACTGCTGCAAAACACATTGCTGACAAAACCAATAATACTACCGCTGTAATTGCCAGAATAACACCTGCCACTTTATTTTTTTCCATAAAACGTTTGGCAGATGTCAATGCATTAACAAGACAGCCTGCAAGAAATATCAATGGAAATATTATTCCGCTGCTGCTTCTGAAAAATAATATCAGGATAAACATTACGCCAACACACACTGTCAGAGCTATATTGGCATAATCTATAATCATTTTTGATTTTCTGTATGCACCACTGGTTGTATAATACATATCAATTCTGCCTCCGCATTATTTTTTATAGTATATTTTATTTGTATGCACCAAGCGTAGCTGCCATAACAGCTTTGATTGTATGCATTCTGTTCTCTGCTTCGTCAAATACCACAGACTGTGATGATTCAAATACTTCATCTGTAACTTCCATCTCATCAAGTCCGAATTTATCATGAATCTGAGCACCGATTGTTGTCTTTAAATCATGAAATGCAGGAAGACAATGCATGAAAATGGCATTTTTTGATGCATTTTCCATAACTGCACGATTAACCTGATATGGTAAAAGTGCTTTGATTCTTTCTTCCCATACTTCGTCAGGTTCACCCATTGAAACCCATACATCTGTATATATTACATCTGCATCTTTAGTTGCTTCCTTCACATCTTCACATAATGTAACTGAACCACCACTTGCCTTTGCCCATTCCTTACACTGTGCAACAAGCTCATCATTTGGAAAATATTCTTTTGTTGTGCATGCAGTGAAATGAAGACCAAGCTTTGCACATACTATCATAAGTGAATTACCCATGTTGTAACGTGCATCACCCATGTATACAAACTTAACACCTTTTAAATGTCCAAGTTTCTCACGAATTGTAAGCATATCTGCAAGCATCTGTGTAGGATGATATTCATTAGTAAGACCATTCCAGACAGGTACTTTTGAATGTTTTGCAAGCTCCTCAACAATTTCCTGACCGAATCCACGATATTCTATTCCATCATACATTCCTGCAAGAACTCTTGCTGTATCGGCAATACTCTCTTTCTTGCCAATCTGGGAACCTTTAGGGTCAAGATATGTAGTGCCCATTCCAAGGTCATGTGCTGCCACTTCAAATGAACAACGTGTTCTTGTACTTGTCTTTTCAAATATAAGTGCAACATTCTTGCCGATTAACGGCTGCTCAACTACACCCTTCTTTTTCTTTTCTTTAAGTTCTCCTGCCAGATTAATAAGAAATTCAATCTCATCCAGTGTATAGTCTTTTAAAGTTAAAAAATCGCGTCCTGTCAAATCCATAGCTATCTTTATCTCCATTCCAAATATACATATTTGTGGTATAGTGTATCATAAATCATGTCTGTGTGCAATATAGAAAGAAAATCCGGGACAGCCTAGCAAATACTCAGTCTGTCCCGGATTAAATATATATAATAATTCAATTTTTATCTTACATCAGCCATATTTATTAAGATGCCGTTAATTATCTTAATAAAAAACATGACCTCCTATTATTGTAAAGCTTGAATATGCATCATAGTTTGCAATTGAAACTGATCTGAATGATGTATATGAGCCTATATTGTTCACACCTGACAATGCTTCCATTGCTGCTTCCAGACACTCCTGTGTTCTTGGACCTGCATCGAGTCTTGCCTGAAATGTTGAACTTGCATTGCCATATCCGTCAGATACACCTGAAAACTGGCTTCTTGCATAAATAACACCTGTGATTGTATTGTCATATCTTGAGTTTCTTACTCTGTTTAATACAACATTGGCTACAGCAAGTTTGCCTTCATATGGTTCCCAGCCTGATTCCCAGTCAATGACACATGCAAGAAGCCATACTTCTTCTGCACTTGCTTCCATTGTCGGATTATATGAAACACCTACATCTGTCATAGCTGCTTCAATTCTGGCAGTTCTTTCTTCTTCGGCTTTTCTTGCAGCTTCACGTTCAGCCTCTTCTGCCTGACGTCTCTGCTCCTCTTCCTCAGCCTTTATATTCTCTATCTCTTCGTTGGTATATCCGGTTCCTGCCGCATATTCTATGCTTACCTGGTCAGCATACACATATGCCTTTGACTCACCGTACTCTACCGCAATCATGCTTCCTTTTTTGCCGACTGCCTTGAATTGTGTTCCGTTGGCTGCAAAATCTGCTGCCTGTGACTTGTCAGCTGTTAAATACAATGCCGCACTGTCAGCCACAACTGTAGCACTCACATCTCCCAAGCTGTTTCCAAGTGCCTGTGCTTCTTCATTAAAACATAATTCACTTGTCTTAACAAATCCTGTAAGATTACCGGATACAATCTTTGTCCATTCTCCGACAATCTCTTCTGCAGATGCAATGCTGTTTTGTCCCATCTGACCTACAACCTCTGAATTCTCATCGGCCATTGCATACACCTGAGTATAAGGATCAGCTATGGCTATTGCCATACCTGCATACATCCCCGTTTCTTTTTCCTCCACATAACCTGTCGCAACGATGTCTGACACATTAACAGTGTAAGACGCCTGTCTCAGTTCTGTATCGAATTGTACTGTACTTTCTGGTTGCTCATAGGTAGTTTTTGCGACTGCCACTTCCGGTACAACCGGCATAAGGAACATAACTACGGCTGCCCCCGTGCAAATTGCCGCTTTGCTACTTCTAAGTTTCATAAAGCTTTCCCTTTCCGGCATTTGTTATGCCTAAACAAAATGTTACGGAATTGTTACATTTTGTTACAGATGTATTGTAGCAAAGTTACGCTTCTTTGTCAAATCTGTTAAAAAATGGCATAAAACAAGGGCTTCCACGTGTTTTGGAAGCCCTTATCTTAAAAATTTATTATTTTTTTATATTTCTAAAATATTTACAAATTAATGTCATTAACTCCGTCTCTGACGCATAGCTTCATATGTAAGCACTGTACAGGCTATTGCAGCATTTAACGATTCAACCTTACCTTCCATATGGATTTTTATAAGATTATCTGCAGCCTTAGAAGCCGCATCAGTAAGTCCATTGCCTTCATTTCCAATAAGAAATGCACTTGGCTTTGTATAATCAGCCTCCGTATACTCACAACCTCCGTCAAGATGAGCCGCATAAACATTAATTCCGTTCTTTTTCATCAGTTCAATTGCACCTATAAAATCAGCAGCATAAACAAACGGAACTCTGTATATTGACCCCATAGTTGAACGTATCGTCTTTGGATTATATATATCAACGGCATTAGAACTTATCACAATGCCAGTGACACCGGCTCCCTCAGCCATTCTTACTATAGTTCCAAGATTGCCGGGATCCTGAAGATTTTCTATTGCTATTATAAGAGGTTTTCTGTCAGAACCGGCTTTGATAATATCATCAACACTGTATTCTTTCATATTAATAACAGCCATAACGCCTTGCGGAGTCTGTGTATCAGACATATGTGCAAATACGTTATCTGCAACTGTCTCAACTTTGTCATCACTCATTCCAAGTTTCTTGACAAAATCCTTATTGTCAGTTGCAAATCTTTCTGACATATATACTTTTTCAATACGGTCAAATGGTGCTTCACACACCATCTTGACACCCTCGACAACAAACTGCCTGTTTTCTTTTCTTATTTTTGACTTCTTCTGAAGCTGGATTACACGTTTAACCTGTGAACTTCCTGTACTTGTTATCATATATTTTTCCTGTTTACTTTTTATATTAAAGTCTTAAAACCACTGCTGCACATATTATGCATTATTATTTGATAAATCTGCACAATTTTACTTTGAAAGCAGTGCACTTATATTAAATTCATACTCATTAATATCTTTCTTCATTGCAAGTGCTTCATCTATATCAAAATCAACGAATTTGCCATTCTTGTATGCAACAAGACGGTTGCTCTTGCCTTCAACAAGCAGATCAACTGCATATGAGCCCATTACAGATGCATACATTCTGTCCTTACATGTCGGAGAACCACCTCTTTGCATGTAACCAAGTATAGTAGCTCTTGTCTCAATGCCTGTTGCTGCCTCAATACGTCTTGCCATACCTGTTGAGTGACCTATACCTTCAGCATTAATAATAAGATGATGTTTCTTGCCTTTCTTACGTCCTTCAATAATATGATTAATAATAGCCTGCTCGTCATTATCATATCTTTCCGGAAGAAGAATATCTTCTGCACCATTAGCAATACCACACCAGAGTGCTATATAACCTGCATTTCTACCCATTACTTCAATAATACTGCATCTTTCATGTGATGTAGATGTATCACGAATTTTATCAATAGCTTCCATGGCAGTATTTACAGCTGTATCAAATCCTATTGTGTAATCAGTACATGCTATATCCAGGTCAATTGTTCCCGGAAGTCCAATTGTGTTGACACCATTCTCGGCAAGCTTCTGTGCACCTCGAAATGAGCCGTCACCGCCAATTACAACTATGCCATCAATGCCGTGCTTTTTGCATACTTCTGCTGCCTTTTTCTGTCCATCTGCAGTCATAAATTCAAGACATCTTGCTGTGTAAAGAATAGTTCCGCCTCTCTGGATAATGTCAGAAACGCTCTTCTTATCCATGTCTATAACTTCATCATTAATAAGACCATTATATCCTTTTTGTATGCCTTTAACTTTAAGCCCTTTGTTCAGTGCAGTTCTGACAACAGCTCTTATCGCTGCATTCATTCCCGGTGCATCACCACCGCTTGTTAAAACACCAATTGTTTTTATTTCCTTTGCCATAACTACTCCTTCCTTTCTGCTCTTCCTATGAATATCTTAAAATAATATTACCGCAATCGCGTCCGTATTTCAACTATGTTGTTTCAACATTTTTAATACCGTACTGTGCCCTGAGTGATGCCAAAATATCAGGTGTAATCCTGATGTTTCTGCTCTGCGGAAGTGCAATCCTCTTATTTTCTTTTGTGCAGTAAATTATAATCGAATCTTTTCCGTCTGAATATTTTAATTCTTCCGCTAAATCCGCCGCTTTTTTAAGATATTCTTCCTCGCTTGCAAATCTTATCCATAATTTTCGCGGAACATCTTCAAAAGGGACTACGCTTTCGCATATAAGCTTCGCATTTTCATCTGCATTAGCATTAACTCTGCCTGTTATGAATAATTTATCAGTTCCTTCTATTATATTCCTATATGTCGAAAATGTCCTCGGAAATACAATTACTTCAACAGTTCCCACCAAATCCTCTATCGTAAGATATGCCATAAGCTGCCCTGTTTTTGTAGGTTTCACCGATTTTGCCATAATCATTCCGCCGATTGTTGCCTTTGAATCCACTTTGACTTTCGGCTCACCTGTCTCATCATCAATCTCAAAATCTGTGGACATTGCTGAAATATGTTTTTTCCACATAGCAGCATATTCATCAAGCGGATGTCCGCTTACATAGACTCCCAGCACTTCTTTTTCAAATGCAAGAATATCTTCCTTTGTATACTCACTTACATCCGGCATTTTTATCTCAAATTGTGATTTTTCACTCTCATCAACAAGGTCAAAAAGCGACATCTGTCCCGAAATCGCATCTTTTCCCTGCTTTGCCTCATTATCAAGCATGCGTGCATACACGCTCATCATCTGGCGTCTGTTATTTCCAAATGTGTCAAACGCCCCCGATTTTATAAGATTTTCGAGCGTACGCTTGTTTAAGTCTGTATACAATCTGCTTATAAAATCCTGCATACTTGTAAAACGACTTTTATTTCTTTCATCAATTATAGCTTTTATCGTCGGTCTTCCAAGCGATTTTACAGCTGAAAGACCGAATCTTATCGCATTGTCTTCAACCGAAAATTCCATATCCGAAGTATTTACGTCAGGAGGAAGCATCTGTATATTCATCTGACGGCATGCATAGATATAACCCGCCACCTTATCAGTATTATCGACAACCGACGTCATAAGAGCCGCCATAAATTCCACGGGGTAATATGTCTTTAAATATGCTGTCTGATACGCAACAACCGCATAACATGCCGCATGTGACTTATTAAATGCGTACTTTGCAAAGTCAATCATATCATCGTAAATCTTATTAGCCGTTTTTTCATCTATTCCATTACTTATACAACCCGGTACATTTTCCTCCGGATTGCCATATATGAAATTCTGCCTTTCTTTTTCCATGACAGACGTCTTTTTCTTAGACATTGCACGACGGACAAGGTCACTTCGTCCAAGCGAATATCCGGCGAGGTCACGCACTATCTGCATTACCTGCTCCTGATATACAATACAGCCGTATGTCGGCTTTAATATCGGTTCAAGCATAGGACAGTCATACGTAATATCTCCTGGATTATTCTTTCCTTTTATATACTGTGGAATGAAATCCATAGGTCCCGGTCTATAAAGCGATATTCCGGCTATCAGGTCTTCTATGCTCTGCGGCTTTAATTCTTTCATGAAGTTCTTCATTCCCGCACTTTCAAGCTGGAATATACCTTCACATTTACCGGTGCTTATCATGTCATAGACATTTTTATCTTCATAATTAATATTATCTATTGAAAATTCCGGATTTTTCTTTCTCACCAGCTTTTCGGCATCCTGAATTACTGTAAGTGTTCTAAGCCCTAGAAAATCCATCTTTAAAAGGCCAAGTTCTTCAAGCGTTGTCATAACAAACTGTGCCACTACAGCACCGTCTGCCCCTGTCGCCACAGGAACATACTCATCTACGGCTTTCTGGCTTATAAGCACGCCAGCCGCATGCATTGACGCATGACGAGGTAATCCTTCAAGTCGTTTACTCTTATCAATTAAATCATGGACCTGTGCATCATTTTCATATGCATTACGCAAATCCGGATTTTCCTGTATTGCTTTATCTATTGTTATTCCTATTTCTCTAGGTACCATTTTTGCAATATTATCAACCATTGCATAAGGAAGATCAAGCACTCGTCCAACATCCTTTATTACAGCTCTTGCCGCCATCGTTCCGAATGTTACAATCTGAACAACACAATCCTTTCCATATTTTTCCACTACATAATCTATAACTTCCTGTCGTCTCTCATAGCAGAAATCCACGTCAATATCGGGCATTGATACTCGCTCCGGATTAAGAAAACGTTCAAAAATAAGACTATACTTTATCGGGTCAATGTCTGTTATTCCGAGGCAATATGATACAATGCTTCCCGCTGCTGAACCTCTTCCCGGTCCTACAGCTATCCCATGTGTCTTTGCATAATTAATATAGTCCCATACTATAAGGAAATAATCTACATAACCCATCTTGTGAATAACCGACAATTCGTACTCAAGACGCTTCTTTTTTTCTTCATCTGCATCCGGATATCTTCGTTTCATGCCCTCATTACAAAGATGATTGAGATATGTCCATGAATCAAACCCCTGCGGTACTTCAAAGTGAGGTACTTTTGTTACGCCAAATTCAATCTCAACATTACATCTTTCAGCTATTTTGCATGTATTTTCAAGAGCCTGTGGTGCATACGGAAACAGTTCCGCCATTTCTTCCGGCGATTTAAGATAATACTGTCCACCGTCATATCTCATTCTATTTTCATCTGTAACTTTTTTACCTGTCTGTATACAAAGAAGAATATCATGTGCATCAGCATCCTGTGCATATGTATAATGCACATCATTTGTACATACTAAATCAATCCCCAATTCCTGCGACATGCGGATTAACTGGGGATTGACATACTTTTGTTCAGGGATTCCATGATCCTGCAGTTCAAGAAAGAAATTACCTTTACCAAAAATACCTTCATACCGCTTTGCTGCCTCACAACCTGCCTCGTACATGCCTCTTGCAAGATATCTTTGTACTTCACCTGCAAGACACGCACTTAATGCGATAATACCCTCATGAAACTGCTCCAGCACTTCATAATCAACACGCGGCTTATAATAAAATCCTTCCGTAAATCCTCTTGAAACAATTTTCATAAGATTTTTGTATCCGGTATTATTTTCAGCAAGGAGAACCAGATGATAATATCTGCTCTCTGATTCTCCCGGCTGCTTATCAAATCTTGAACCCGGGGCAACATATACCTCACATCCAAGAATCGGCTTTATGCCAACTTCTTTTGCTGCTTTGTAGAAATCTATCACACCGTACATTACTCCGTGGTCAGTTATTGCAAGACTCTTCATTCCAAGCTCTTTTGCTCTTGATGTAATCTCTTTTATCTTGCTTGAACCATCAAGAAGCGAATACTCCGTATGGACATGTAAATGTGTAAATTCCATTATTACCCCTTTTTCTGAAACATATTTTAATTATTTGTATTGTTTTTTGTGTTTTCTGTATTTTGAGAATCTTCCTGTTTTCCAGAATTATTCTCGTAGCTGTTCGATTTATTTTTTCCAACATTATCCCAGAAATCATCTACAGGACCGCTTACAGTTGACGAATAACTTCCGTCTTCTGCAAATGTTACGCTCTCTGCAACTTTTTCTGACTTAGACATTGCACTTGTGTCCACCGGTTCCGGAATTCCTTTTACTTCTCTGTAAATCTTCATAAATTCCTTACCTGTAATTGTCTCTTTCTCATAAAGGAACTTGGCAATTTCATCAAGAACATCCCTGTTTTCTGAAAGAAGCTGTTTAGCTTCTTCAAAACATCTCTTCAATAAATCTTTTACTTCTTCATCAATTATGGCTGCTGTCTCATCTGAACAGTTAAGTCTTGCATTACCGTCAAGATACTTGTTTTCAACTGTCTCAAGACTCATAAGACCAAATTTTTCTGACATGCCATACTGTGTAATCATGGCTCTTGCCATCTGTGTAGCCTTTTCAATATCATTTGATGCACCGGTTGTAACAGTATCAAATACAATCTCTTCTGCAGCACGTCCGCCAAGAAGTGTAACAAGTCTTGCCATAAGCTCATCTTTTGTCATAAGATACTTCTCTTCCTCAGGCACCTGCATTACATAACCAAGTGACCCCATTGTTCTTGGAACAATAGTAATCTTCTGGACCGGTTCAGCATCTTTCTTTAATGCTGTAATAAGTGCATGACCCACTTCATGGTATGCGACAGTTCTCTTTTCCTCACGGCTAAGAATCCTGTCTTTCTTCTCTTTACCTGCAATTACAACTTCGACAGCCTCAAAAAGGTCTTTCTGTGAAACTACATTTCTGCCATCCTTGACGGCTGCAATAGCAGCCTCATTAATCATATTTGCAAGGTCTGAACCAACAGCACCACTTGTCGCAAGTCCAATTGCTTCCAAATCAACAGTATCGTCCATAAGAACATCTTTTGAATGAACCTTAAGTGTATCTATTCTTCCCTTTAAATCCGGTTTATCTACAATAATTCTTCTGTCAAGACGACCTGGTCTTAAAAGTGCCTTATCAAGCACTTCCGGTCTGTTAGTCGCAGCAAGAATAAAAAGTCCCTTAGATGAATCAAAACCATCCATCTCCGCAAGGAGCTGGTTCAATGTCTGTTCACGCTCGTCATTTCCACCGCCATATCTCGAATCACGGCTCTTACCGATTGCATCAATCTCATCAATGAAAATAATACATGGTGCAAGCTTCTGTGCTTCTTTAAACAAATCTCTTACTCTTGACGCACCTACACCGACAAACATCTCTACGAAATCTGAACCTGCAAGAGAAAAAAACGGCACATTGGCTTCACCGGCTACTGCTTTTGCAAGGAGTGTCTTACCTGTACCCGGAGGTCCTACAAGAAGTGCACCCTTTGGAAGCTTAGCACCTATTCTTGCATATTTATCAGGATTGTGAAGGAAATCAACAATCTCTGTAAGTGATTCTTTTGCCTCATCCTGACCGGCAACATCTTTAAATGTAACACCTGTCTTCTTCTGTACATATACTTTGGCAGTATTCTTGCCGACGCCCATGCCGCCCATCATACCGCTTCCTTTTGCAATCTTTCTATATATGAATGAGAAAAGGAATATCATAAGGAGCAATGGAAGTACATATGCAAGAAGGAAATCTATAACAGATGAACTTGAGTCAGGAATATAACCTGCTATTGTAATATCTGAATGTTCCTTCAATGTCTGCACAAGTTCATCATCATTAATATATGCTGTGTAATATGTGTACTTAATCTTTCCCATTGCGGTATCTTCAATCGTATCATCTGAAGGAGTTATTATAATTCTATCCTGTTCAAACTTAACTTTTGAAATCTTGTTCTCATCAATCATATTAAGAAATTCAGAATATGAAATCTCTTTATATGTTGCATTCTTTAACATTCCATTAAGAAATGTGATACCGATAAATGTAACAACACATGCTATCGTAAGCAGTATTATTGTATTCCAGTTCTTTGGCTTCTTCTCGTTATTATTATTTCTTCCGCCGCCTCTGTTGCCATTATTATTGCGGTTATTGCCCGGTCCATTATTGTAATTATTATAGTTGTTATAATTACCCGGTCCATACCCATTAGGTCCTCCCTGCGGTCCGTTAGGCATTCCGTTGTAACCTCTGTTACCGCTGTTATAGCCATTACCGCCATTATTGCCATATCCGCCGTTATAACCATTACCGCCGGCGTTACCCTGTGGATTATATCCGCCATACCCCTGTCCGTTACGGTTATTATTATTATCCGGTGACGGATTACTACCATTGCCGTTATTAAGTGGTCTGCCATTTACATTATCGCCGGAATTTCTGTTATCATTTTCCCAGTTTCCCATATATTCTCCATTTCTAATTTTATAATAAAACAGCACTTATGTATATTGCTGAGTTTATTATCAAAAAATAATATGATTGTCTTCTTAATTATATAGATTAATATTTTATAAATCAATCAAAAACAACTAATTTTACTTATTTTATACTAACTTTATAATTTTATCATGCCCCTCTGTAATATATTTATCTATTTATTTTGAAAAAATATGTGGAAATTAATAACGACTCGTTGTATAATGGTTTTAAATATTAAATGATTTGTCCCGGTAGTGTTTTATTTTGTGCTGCCGGATATTTATTTTTAATGTATTTTTAATAACAATTTTTTACAGCCGCAACCCGGCAGAATGGAGGAAATAATGCCCGTAAAATATGTATTCGTCACCGGTGGTGTCGTTTCAGGACTTGGAAAAGGAATAACTGCTGCGTCATTAGGACGTTTATTGAAAGCCCGCGGTTTTTCAGTAACTATGCAGAAGTTTGATCCATATATCAATATCGACCCAGGCACCATGAATCCTATTCAGCATGGTGAAGTATTTGTTACCGATGATGGAGCCGAGACTGACCTTGACCTCGGACATTATGAAAGATTCATTGACGAAAGTCTTAATAAAAATTCTAATGTAACTACAGGTAAGGTTTACTGGTCAGTTCTTCAGAAAGAACGCCGCGGTGATTTTGGTGGAGGCACTGTTCAGGTTATTCCTCATATCACTAACGAAATCAAAAGCAGATTTTACCGCGACTACTCAGATGATAAAACTAAGATTGCCATCATCGAAGTCGGTGGTACTGTAGGTGATATCGAAAGCCAGCCTTTCCTTGAAGCAATCCGTCAGTTCCAGCACGAAGTAGGACGTGAGAATGCTATCCTTTGTCACGTTACTCTCATACCTTACCTCAAGGCTTCAGGTGAGATGAAGACAAAGCCGACACAGGCAAGTGTAAAAGAACTTCAGGGAATGGGTATCCAGCCGGATATTCTTGTATGCCGTACTGAGCATCCTCTTGAACCTGGAATTAAGGATAAGATTGCTTTATTCTGTAACGTACCTAAGTCACACGTACTTCAGAATCTTGATGTTGAAATTCTTTATGATGCACCACTTGCAATGGAAGATGAACACCTTGCACAGGTTGCATGTGAATGTCTCCAGCTTGACTGTCCAGAACCGGATCTTGACGAATGGCGTGCAATGTGTAAAGCATGGAAAAATCCTACAAAGAAAGTTACTGTTGCCCTTGTTGGTAAATATATACAGCTTCACGATGCTTACATCAGTGTAGTCGAAGCATTAAAGCACGGCGGTGTATACAATTCAGCTGATGTAACTATCAAATGGGTTGATTCAGAAACTGTTACAGCTGAAAATGCAGCTGAAATTCTTGGCGATGTATCAGGAATCCTTGTTCCTGGTGGTTTCGGCGACAGAGGTATTGAAGGCAAGATTCAGGCAATCCGCTATGCAAGAGAACACAATGTACCATTCCTTGGTCTCTGCCTCGGAATGCAGTTATCTATCGTTGAATTTGCAAGAGATGTAATCGGTTATACAGATGCACACAGCGTTGAATTAAAGCCGGATACTACACACCCTGTAATTCATCTTATGCCTGATCAGGAAGGCATTGATGATATCGGTGGCACATTAAGACTTGGCTCTTATCCTTGTGTTCTTGATAAAACAAGCAAGGCTTACGAGCTTTATGGTGAAGAGCAGATTCATGAACGTCATCGTCATCGTTATGAAGTTAATAATGATTACAGAAAAGTTCTTACAGAAAACGGCATGAAGCTTTCAGGTATTTCTCCTGACGGAAGAATCGTTGAGATGGTTGAAATTCCTTCACATCCATGGTTCCTTGCAACTCAGGCACATCCTGAATTAAAGTCTCGTCCTAACAGACCACATCCGCTTTTCAGAGGATTTATCAAAGCAGCTCTTGATTATCAGGAAAATAAATAAAAATAAATAAATCCCGGTAAAGATCTGAGGTGACACCTCATAATACTACTTTGCCGGGATTTTTCTAATTAAAAATATGATTTGATAACCATACATAAGTATAATAGATTTATTTTTTAACAACACATATTCTATACTCCTCAAATGATTTTTCTATCACATTCAGATTTTTTAAGCCTTGAAAATATGGCTGTTTTAAACATAATGCGATTCCATCACCTGTCATCTTTGAATATGCTTCTTTAAATGTCCATATTTTCAAAAATCTTTCTTTCTGTTCCGATTCCGACTCAGCCATGCACACCCATTCAGATTCATCTTTATTAAAAAAACGCCTTGCAACGCTGCATACATCTTTTCTGTTTCCTTCCATATCAATTCCTATCGGTTTATCAGAAATAGCACATGCAACATATTTTCCTGAATGTGTAATATTAAAATTCAATTCTTTGTAATCTTTAAAATACGGTTTACCTTTTTTCTGATATTTAATTTTATAATCATATGATTTATCATATCCATCACATGCCTTAATTATGTCCACCATTACAATTTCACTATGATTATCCACTTTTTCTTGTCTTAAAGCATAATTTAATAACAATCCAGCGGCAATACAACGGCATTTATCCTCATTAAATCTCAATTTGTCAGCTTTACTACGTCGCCCTTCAGTAACAATATTATATGCTTTTTTATATAATTTTTCATCAAACACACTATTGCCATCAGCATCCCTATTAAAAAATACTTCTGTTGATGTGATATATATTGTAATTTTATTTAATTTTGCAGCCATACCTATTTCCTCACATATTTTGCTATTTAATTTCATGCCACCGCTGTAAGTCCCGGTACTTTTATCCGGTTTCGCAATTACCTATTTGTTATTTAATTATAACAGACTATCTGTAAAATCAAAATATTTTCACACATTTTTGCTTGTAAAATCATTATATATATGTTATAAGTATATTTATAGATATGCATATTTATATATTTTTGTAATTTATA
>ERZ772870.1252-NODE-1252-length-19537-cov-5.145827_pt1 | contig 19537 bp, 10 predicted proteins | sample MGYA00511376_ERZ772870 | MGnify/ENA primary metagenome ERZ772870 (study PRJEB29015, sample SAMEA2737719) | human gut metagenome | biome: human gut; feature: human-associated habitat; material: faeces | place: China | collected 2012 ... | reverse complement strand
CCCGCCCCAACCTTGCCAAAGGCGGGGCGGAGCAGTTGTCCGGTAAAGAAAAGCCCAGCCGTGTATATTAGTAAAATCAAAACCGTATGAAGACGCCGGCACTTGGTAAGCTGGGAAAGCTGCCACAAAGTGGTAGCAAATCCCAGCGAACCTAGTACCGCTGCGTCGGAATCCGAGCGGAAGCGTGTTTTGATTTTACTAATATACACGGCTGGGCGTGCTTTAGGGGAGCAACTTCCTACAACATTACCCCCGACTTCTCTTTACTTCTCTCAATCATATGATTCAGCTTCTCAAATGGTTTCTGTAAGAACAATCCGATAATCAGAGAAACAACTATATATATTGAAAGAAATGCGAGGTTCTTAATGTAATCGTATCGGTACATTCCTGCTATGCATTCTCTTAATGCATCCATTGAATATGGGAAGAGCAGGAATCGGTATATTATCTGGTAGGCGTTAGGAAGTACTTCTATAGGGAATGTACCGCCTGAGCCGGCAACCTGTATAACGAGCAGGACAATTCCAAGTGCTTCACCGATATTTCCAAATGCAACAGTAAGGCTGTACATAAAGAAGGTGAATACGAAGCTTGAGAATGCACATGCAACCCAGTAAAGGAATGGGTGGTAACACTGGATTCCAATGTAGAGAAGATTTCCAAGTGTTATGAGCAGTGCCTGAAGCTGTCCTACTGCAAAGAAGATAAAATACCTTCCGAAGAATTTTTCATATCTCTTTGCATCTGCTGGAATGTCCGGAGCAGGATGCACAGGTGTGTGCATAATAGCAACAAGTATAAGTCCACCAAACCACAGTGCAAGTATTGTGTAGAATGGTGAAGCACTTGTTCCATAGCTTTTAACAGCATATACCTGCTCTGTTGTTATATTTACAGGTGCAGAAAGAAAATCTCCCAAAGTATTGGCATCTGCATTTAACATCTCTGATAATAAACCATATGTATCCTGTTCAGTGATTGTGTTTAATGTATTAATTGCGTTATCAAGCTTTGTCTCAAGGTCACTGAGAAGCTCTTTAGTCTGAGTGAGTGAGCCCGATGTAAGCTTAATTGCAGCAGACAGGTCTGCAACATCCATGTTCATGTCAGAATAAAGCTCTGTTAATGAACTCATAATGCTTTGAATCTGGGACATCTGGTTTGAAAGAGCAGATGATAATTCATTTAAAGATTCAGCGGAATTACCATTTACAAGTGCCTGTAAGGTTATTAACTGCTGCTGCTGTAACTGTAATTGTGTATATATCTGTGGTGCAGCACTGTTTGAACTGCTGCTTATTGATGATGTAAGGTCAGTAATTGCAAGCATTGAATTAAGAATTACATCGTATGTTGAAAGTGTAGTCCTTGCGGATGTAAGTCTGTTAATAACTGCATCCATAAGAGAACCGGTTTCTTTATCTGCATCTTTGATAACTGAGTCGCCAGTACCGGCAATCGTAGATACGATTGTATCTATAAATGTCTGGTTTACCTGCTGCTGAACTGCTGTTTTAGCCTTGTCTGTTATCTTAGGTGCAATAGCGTTTGCTTTCTGGTTACAGTAATATTTTAACTGAGGATGTTCCATGGAATCACTTAAGAAGCTTATAAGATTCTTGGAAAAATTCTCTGGAACAACGAGGGCTGCATAATACTCACCGCTGTATACGCCTTCGATTGCTTCATCTGATGAAGCAACAAACTGCCAACCGATAGTGTTATTAGTTTTAAGTGCATCAATTATGGTGTCACCGACATTAAGCTCCGTTCCTTCAAGAGAAGTACCTTTGTCAACAGATACAACGGCAACTTTAATCCTGCTTGTGGAAGCCTGTCCATATGGATCCCAGTTTGACAGGATATTAAACCACGAATACAATGCAGGAATAACGGTAAGACCGATAATTACGCATAGTGCAATTACATTTGTTTTTATATGGCGAAGGTCAGCCCGTATAATCTTAAATATATTTTTCATAACTGTACCTCACTTAAAAATGCTTTGATACTGTCTGTAAGAGAAGTATCAGCCTGTTTTTCCTTAATCTCAATATTGAGCTCATTGAGCTTTCTTGCGAGCTTGTCATCAATATAATCAATAACTATAAGATAAGCACAGAATATAAAAAGTGAGATTACCCAAAGAAGCAGATAAACAACCTTAGCTGTATCCATGGTAAACATAAGCACCATGAATACTAAAGGAATTATCATCATACATCTTAAGCAGACCTTTTTCTTGTGCTGGTTCTTAGCGTGCATATTTTCTGCAAACGCTGTGATTTCCGCAATAACAACATCTATATTAAAATCATCATTTTGCATAAATTCATTTCTCCTTTACATAAAATGTGTTTCTTTCATACGGCGTTCGAAGAACTCGCGTACTTCAAGAAGTGACTTTCTGATTCCAAGTCCCAGAATAAGGGAAATAACAGCATAAGCGCATAATTTCACAAGAAATACAGCGTAATCACACTGATATAATCCGCTTATTGCCTCCCTCATGGCATTGATTGCATAAGGGAATGGGAAGTAAAGGTACACATTCTGGAAGAATTCAGGAAGAAGTTCTATTGGATAAGTTCCGCCTGAACCGGCAATCTGTAACACAATCATAACTACAGCAATAGCTTTTCCCAAATCACCAAATGTAAGAACAAGTGTATATATAAATAATGTAAATACAAAGCTTGTTATAGCGGCTGCAAGCCACAGCATGAATGGGTGGGTGCAGTCAATTTTTAAAATGTACAAATCACCAAGAACAACTACAAGAGCCTGAAGCTGTCCCATTGCAAGGAAGAGTAATGCACGGCCTATATATTTCTGATGTTCTGTGGCATCCTTGAATTCATCATCCTCATAGTCAACCTTTACTTTCATAAGGGCAACTAAAACAATTCCTCCAACCCAGAGAGCAAGTGTTGTATAGAAAGGTGTAACACTTGTTCCATAGTTAGTCTGCATATAGACGTAAATTTCTTCTACTTGTACAGGTTCTGACAGGAATGACGCTATTGACTGTGCGTCTGAGTTGATGAAATCCATTATCAGTTTATATGTAGAAGATGAACTTATATCTCCTACTGAACCAGATATGGTATCAAGTCTTTTGTTGAGAGAATCAAGTAATGTTTTTGTGCTTTCTAGAGTTGTATTAATATTTACTGATATATCACTTACTCCAAGAAGCATCTGCGAGATTCCATTAATATTGTCTCCGGCACTGCTTATATTAGCTGCAAGGCTGCTTACGGCATTCTTAATGGAAGCCTTAAGAAGGTTAACATTAGTTCTTATTACAGTCTGCATAATTGTCTGGCTCTTCTGGAGCTCTGTGCGGCACTGTTCAACAACAGACTTGATTAACTGATATTTTGCCTGAAGTGTTTCAGGTGAATCAGTAAGAATATCGGCACACTGCTGAACAAGGTTGTATGCGATATTCTCCATAGCGTTAACAGAAGCTAGAGCTGACTTTAGGGCGGTGATAACTGCCGGATCAATGCCATCTACTTTGCTGAGGGAATCAATAGCGTCTTCAAGAGCCTTATTCTGGTCTATAAGTTCCTTTAACTGTTCGTTGGCTTTACTAAGCTCAACGCCAGCCTGTCCGACATCAGTTATTGAAAGCTGTATAGCTTTATCAAGAGAATCAAGTGCACTGTCAGTTAATTCATTCATAGCTTTAAGCTGCGCATCAATCTGGTTTGCAATATCATCTGTGACATTATCAAGAGATTTATTGGCAATATCAGCAACATCAGTTGTTCCGGTAAGAACATCTTTAATCTGTGGAAGAACCTCCTGAAGTTTTGCAAGATTATCTGCCAGGTCTGAATTACTCTTAATAAACATGTCAATCATGGTATCGTAAGAATTAATATTGGCAGATACACTCTGTAAATCCTTAACTGTCTTTTCAATAATTGAAGGATCATTTTCAGCTATTTCGTTAAGTCCCTGCATAATAGTCTTAACACACACATCAATGAATTCGGAATTGATAGTGTTCTGAAGAGTGCTTTTTCCTGTATCTGTAATCTTGGAAGCAACAGCATTTTTCTTGGAATTCTCATAGTATGTAACTGTTGGTGGATTAAGACCATTGTCAAGGAAGTCATACAGGCTTCGTGAAAAGTCCTCACCAACAACGATAACGGCATAGTACTTCCCGGCATTCAGTTTATTCATGGCTTCATCTTTAGTTTCCGGAAAACGCCAGCCTAATTTATCATTCGAATGAAGCTGTTCAACAATCTGTTCTCCCATATTGATAGTGGAATCATCAGATTCAGAGTAGCCTTCATCTTCAGAAACAATAGCAATCTGGACAGACGCAGTGTTTGCGTAAGGATCCCAGTTGGAATATATGTTAAACCATGCGTAAAGCGATGGAATAAGGCACAGACCAAGCGCAATGGCTAAAGCCAGAATATTCCTGCTAAGACCTTTCAAATCTTTTTTGAAAATCTTAAATATCATAACATTCCTCAATTCTTTAATTATCGTTTAAAACTTATATGTATTTTACTTAAGAAACTGGGGAAAATCAATACAGAGAGGATAAATCAGACATATTTAATAAATTAAGAAAGGATACGGATTTATGAACATATTGTATTGTGGTGATAAACCAATGCAGAAGGGGATTCTTTTATCTTCAATGTCTCTTATTAAAAATGTGGATGAACCGTTAAATATATATATTCTCACGGTTGATTACAGGGAAAAAGGTATTAATTACAAGCCAGTTGATAAAGCATTTGCAAAATATCTGAAAGAAAAATTGAATAAATCGGACATTAAAGTAAATATCTTTCTTGTTGATGTTACAAGATATTTTGTTGAGGAGCTGCCGGAGGCAAATATGCAGAGCAGATTTACTGCGTGCTGTATGCTGCGCCTTTTTGCTGATAAGACAGATATTAAGGATAGAGTTCTTTATCTGGATACTGATGTGTTGTGCAGAAAAGATTTTAGGGATTTTTATTATCAGAATATGGATGGCATAGAGATTGCGGGAGTTTCTGATTATTATGGCAGATGGCTTTTCGGTGATGGTTACATTAATTCCGGAGTAATGCTTATGAATATGAGGATGATAAGACAGAACGGGCTTCTGGAAAAATGTCGTGAACAGTGCATAAGAAAGGAAATGTTTATGCCTGACCAGACGGCTGTTAATACATTTGCAACAAGAGTTAATCTGTGCGGACGAAAGTTTAATGACCAGAGGAGGCTGCATGACAACACTGTTTTTCAGCATTTTACAACTACCTTCCGGGTGTTTCCGGTGATAAGGACTGTTTCAGTCAAGCCGTGGGAGATTGATAAAATGCATAATATACTTGGGCTTCATGAATATGATGAGCTTCTGGATTCTTATAACAGGGAGCATGAAGAGTACATGGCAGTTTCACGTATTCCTGTGTTTTTCTCGATTAATGAACAGTACGCACCATATCTGGCAGTGTGCCTTAAATCGCTGGCTGTACATGTGGCTTGTGATGAGCGTTACCGAATTATTGTTATGTGCGATAATGTGAAGAATATTACGATGATTCAGCTTCGTAATGTGATAAAGGATTATGAAAATATAGATATTGAATTCGTTGATATAAGAAAGAAAATGTACGAATATTCTGAAAGCTTTGGACAGACAGTTACTGACAGGCAGGAAAACAGGCTTTATTCAGGCAAGTTTACACTGACGATATATTTCAGGTTATTTATTGCAGAGCTTTTTCCAGAGCTTAATAAAGCTGTGTATATTGACTCTGATACTGTAATAAATGATGACATTGCAAAGCTTTATTCAGTTGATATGGGAGATGCAATGTTTGGTGCAGTAAGAGATACATTTGCAGGAAAGAATACAATACTGGCTCATTACATTGAAAATGTAGTGGGAATAGAGCGGAATGAATATGTCAATTCAGGAGTGCTTCTTATGAATCTTGATAAGATAAGACAGGCTCATCTGGCAGACAGATTCTTAAAGCTTATGGCTGAATATCACTTTGACAGTGTTGCACCTGACCAGGATTATATTAATGCTATGTGTGCAAAAGAAATATATTTTCTTGATAAGGAATGGAATGTTATGCCTAACAAGGGCGGGGAGTATATAGCAAGACCGAAGCTGATACATTATAACCTGTTTGACAAGCCGTGGCATTACAGCGAGATTCCGTATGAGGAGTATTTCTGGCAGTATGCGGCGGAGTCGGGATTTTATCCGTTGCTGATTAAACAGCGCAAGCAGTATGGGGATAATGAAAAGAAAGCTGACCGTGAGAATTTAAAGAAGCTTCTTGCAAGGGCTGAGAATATTGCGGACGGTGATGGGGTTAAGTTTTCTGATGTTGTGGGAAGCAGATTTGTTGTGGATAGTGGTTTCATGAAGGATAGCAGTGATGCTGCAAAATAAATTATGTCGGAGGATATATGATTGGTGATAGGGAGCAGGTCTATGAAAATATTAGGACGGCTGTAAGCCTTAATCAGTTGAATTCAAAGGTTGAGCCGGGAGACCCTAAGCTGTTACGCGAAGATAAAGAAGCATTACTAAGACATTATATTGATTACCGCACAGCATATGGTTTTTGTGTGAAGAAATATATTGCAGAAGCTATATTTCATGCCGGGACTTCTGCGGTGGGGCTTATAACACAAGTTGACGGACTTGAGAATCTTTCTGGAATCAGAGGTCCTGCGATTGTAACATGCAATCATTTCAGCCCGTTAGACTCTGCGATTGTCAGGTTTGCAATGAGAAAAGCTGGATTCAGAAGAATAAGTATTGTTAATCAGGATACTAACCTTGCAATGAAAGGTTTTGTCGGGTATATGCAAAAATATGCCGACACAATGCCCGTAAGCAGCCTGAAATGGTTTATGCAGACAGAATTTCCTAATCAGATTGAAAATGCACTTGATGAAAACAAACTTGTGCTTATATATCCTGAACAGGAAATGTGGTTTAATTACAGAAAGCCACGCCCATGCAAGAGAGGTGCATATCTGTATGCTGTTAAGTTTAATGTGCCGGTGATTTCGTTGTTTGTTGAGCAGTTGATTAAGAGTACGAATTTGCATACATTCAGGGTGCATGTTCTGCCGGTAATATATCCGGACAGGCAGCTTGATGAAAGAACGGCCAGTATAAGGATGCAGCACACAGACTATGAGCAGAAATGCGCTGCGTATGTCAAGGCATATGGAAAGAAGCTGACTTACGATTTTGAAGAGGGCGATATTGTAGGAAGATAAAAGCATTTGACGCGGAAAGAATTGAAGTGTATATATATTTGAAGAAATTACAAAGATTGAGAGGAAAATGTATATGAAGATACATTCAGTGGCAGTACTTGGAGCAGGAGCAGTCGGCTCTTATGTTATATGGGGACTTTCAGAAAAGAAGGATATAAGTTTAAGCGTTATTGCAAAGGGCGAAAGAGCGGAAAGACTTAAGGCAGAAGGCTGTCTGATTAATGGAAAGACATACCACCCGGAGGTATTGACCCCAGAGGAAGCAAAAGGTGTTGACCTTCTTGTTGTATCATTAAAATACGGCGCACTTGCAGGTGCATTAGATGATATTAGGGAAGCCGTCGGTGAGAATACAATTGTCATGAGTCTTATGAATGGTGTTGACAGTGAAGAGATAATATCTACCAAGATAGATAAATCACATATCATTTATTCACTTATAAAGGTAGCGTCACACCGCGAAGGTAAGGAATATGTGTTCAATCCTGAGACTACAATAGGCATTATATATGGAGAGGAAACTGCACCATTTGAGAGTGAGAGAGTTGCGGCAATAAGAGATTTATTTGATGGAACAGGACTTAATTACAGAGTGACTGAACATATCAAAGAAGAGATATGGAGCAAGTATAGACTTAATATCTGTAACAATCTTCCACAGGCTATTATTGGAGCAGGTGTTGGCTGTTATACTGACAGTGAGCATATGAAAGCAATCAACGAAGGATTACGTAAAGAGGTTGAAGCAGTAGCTCTTGCCAAAGGCATTGATATGAGCAGGTGTGCAGATAACTCAAGCAGAGGAAGCGCTGTTCCGCCAACAGCAAGATATTCAACACTGCAGGATATTGACGCTGGCAGACACACAGAGATAGATATGTTCTCCGGCGCAATGATGCGCATGGGGAAAGAACTTGGAATTGATACACCATATAATGAATATACATATCATATCATCAAGGCACTTGAAGAGAAGAATGATGGCATGTTTGATTATGATGAGAATAGTGAGGCTGTGACTTATTCTAAGTAGTGGCAGACGGATTTAGCAGGCATGTGGTGGTACAAGACAGAAAATATTAAGATATTAATCATGGCGCAGCCTTTTTAAGGGCTGCGCTTATTGCTTCTATAAAGACGGAATATGTATATCTGTTGGCTGAATCATAGGTTATGTTGGTTGTGCCGGCTTCCATGACTTTAGCAGCAACTTCATCAAATGAAGTTGTGAGCTTAGGGTACATAGTTGTGATTGATTCAGAAAGATTAACAAGCTCAATGCTGTTAATGTTAGAGGAATCAACTGTGACCTGGATATCAACGGGGTTGCCGTCTAACAGAATAGAGGCGGTATATACTCCGGGGCAGAATTTAGGAGCGTCGGCATTATCAAGGGGTGTTTCAATATTAGAAGAAGCAGAAGCATTTACAGTGCTGCTCTTAGGTTTAGTAGTATTCCTGGAATTATCAGAACTATTGCTGCCAAGACGGATAACAGCGAATATAATAAAAGCTATTATAATAGCAGCGATAACAGCTCCAATAAGGAGCTTTTTAAATGGAATAACAACAATTTTAGTCTGACTCATCACAAAGAAACCTGCCCTTCATATTCATTATTACAAAATATATGGTATGGAGTGGGAGATTATGATTAAAATGTGGTATATTAAATACAAATGTATTGGATAGTGTAAAATGGCACATTAAATTAATGCATAGCTTGAAAAACCTACTAAATTGTTAAATATGATGAAATAGTAGGTTTATGAAGAGGTGAATGATTATGAACAGTAAATTTATCAAAACATTTGCAGTAATAGTGATTATATCGGCAGGCATGACAGCGTGTGGACAAAAGAAAAATGTCACAACAGATGATGTATCAGAAAAAGAGATGGCGAACATACAGGAGACTGCAGCACAGGAAGTGACAGCACAGGAAATTATAACACAGGAGATTACAACCGAAAAAGAACCGGAAGATGACGAATATGTACTTGTTAAGAAATATATACCGGACATATATGTCGAATTGATGTATGCAACAGACAATAACTTTACAGGTGTCAGAATATATGATTTCACAGACGCATACCTTCGATACGGAACAGTTAAGAAGCTTGCAAATGTGCAGAAAGAACTGAAAGAACAGGGATACAGCTTAAAGATTTGGGATGCATACAGACCGTTTGAGGCACAGCAGAAATTATGGGAAGTATATCCGGACCCTAACTATGTGGCAAATCCGGCTAACGGAATGAAAAAGCATAATCTTGGAGGAACAGTGGATATTACAATGGTTGCTGCTGATGGAACTGTTATATCAATGCCGACAGAATTTGATGATTTCTCTCTAAAAGCAGATAGAGATTATTCTGATATAGAAGATGAAGAGGCTGTGAAAAATGTGATGATTCTACAGAATGCTATGGAAAATAACGGATTTACAGGCTATCAGGGAGAATGGTGGGACTATTCAGATACGGTGGAATATGAAGCGGTTGATTTCGAACCATGATGAGACATGATATGAAAAAGTGCATTATGGTAAAGCAAATGATGGTAAAGTCTATTATAGAAAGATTAGGGGAGTAACACATGTCATTACAATTAATTCTGGGAAGCTCAGGTGCGGGTAAATCGCACTATCTGTATACACATATAATTGAAGAATCAATGAAGAATCCTGACAGGAATTATATTGTTGTTGTGCCAGAGCAGTACACTATGGCAATTCAGAAAAGACTGGTGTCCATGCACCCAAGAAAGGGAATCCTTAATATAGATGTTGTGAGTTTTGAAAGACTTGCATATAAGGTATTTGAGGAAGTGGGCGAGGACAATCTTGAAGTTCTTGACGACACAGGAAAGAATCTGATTATTAAAAGAGTTTTGGAGCAGAACAAGGACAGATTAAAATATTTTGGAAGTAATCTGTCTAATACAGGATTTGTGTCAGAGATGAAGTCTGTTATATCGGAAATGCTTCAGTATGATATCAAGCCGGATGTTATGCAGGATGCGGCAGGTGCAGCATACAGTGATTCAGAGGGAAGTGCAGCACTTCAGTATAAGCTTGATGATATAGTACTTGTATATAACGCATTTGTAGAGTACATAGACAAGAATTATATAACTAAAGAAGAAATACTGGATAAATTATGCAGCAAGGTTACAGAGTCAGAGAGAATAAAGAATTGCGAGATAGTATTTGACGGATTCACAGGCTTTACTCCGGTTCAGTACAATTTAATGACAATTCTTTTATCAATGTGTCCGAAGATATATGTTTCTCTGACAATTGATGCATCTGAGCGTGAAAATTCAGTAAGAGGCAGGGAAGAACTTTTTTTCATGAGTAAGGATTGCGTATCAAAGCTTTATAAGATATGTGATGAAGAACATGTGAAAGTCCTTGAACCTGTGTATATTGCAGACAGGGAGATTCCGGGAAAGAATATAACTGTGAATTTCAATTCAAGGTTTAAGAATTCAAAAGAACTGGGATTTCTTGAACAGAACCTGTTCAGAAACAGAGCACAGAAGTTTGGTAAAGAGACTGACAATATCGTTATATATGAGGGAGCTGTTGCCAAGGAAGAATTAACATTTGCAGCAGGAGAAATAATAAGACTTACAAGACTGTGTGGATACAGATATAACGAGATTGCGATAGTTACTGCGGACATGGATGGCTACGGCAAACTGGCGGCTAATATATTAAAGCAGAACGATATACCATATTTCTTAGATTACAAGCGCCATGTGACGGACAATCCATTTATTGCGGCAATTAACGGTGCACTTGGAATAATAGAGAATAATTACAGCTATGACAGCATATTAGGATTCCTAAGAACCGGAATGAGCGGAATGGAGCGCGAAGATATTGATCTGTTAGACAATTACTGTGTTGCAGTTGGAATCAGAGGCAGGGGGAAATGGCATGAACCATGGATAAGAAAGTTCAGGGGAACAGTCAATAATACTGACCTTGAGAAGCTTAATTCACTAAGAACAATGATAACGGATATGTTGGATCCATTGGAAGAAGTGCTTAAGTCAAAGGAATCTAATGTTGCAGATATGGTAAAGGCTCTTTACGAATTCCTTGTGCGTGAAGATATGGAGCAGAAGGTAAGTGTGCTTAATGACAGCGAGTACACTGGTGATGAATATGCGCAGTTATATAAGAAAGTTATAGAAGTATTAGATAAAATGTATGCCCTTCTTGGAAGCGAGAAGGTTGGTATTAAAGAATTTAACAAGATACTTGCGTCAGGATTTCAGGAGATTAAGATAGGGCTTATTCCGCAGACCAACGACTGCGTTGTTATCGGAGATATAGAAAGAACCCGTCTTGACAATATCAAGGTCATGTTCTTTGTCGGAATCAATGACGGCAATGTACCTAAGAAGGCTGATTCAAGAAGCGTTCTGTCAGAAAGCGACAGGGAGTATCTTGAGGATAAGGGAATAGTTATGTCAGTTTCCGTGAGGGAGAAAGCATTTACACAGAGATTCTATCTGTATCTTATTATGACAAAGAGTGCGGAGAAGCTTTACATGTCATATGCGGTAAAAAACAGCGAGGGTGCGGCGCTGATGCCTTCATATATTATAAGAAGCATGAGAAAAATGTTTCCGCAGTGCCTTAAGTTATCTTACAAAGACACAGCACAGCAGAATTCTTATGTAACAATACCACATGCGGCTTACAGCTATGAACAGACTGAAACTGCTGCAAATGTAGATGAGGATATTATTGATTCACTTACAGGCGGAAGGCTTGTCGGAAGCGTAACTTCTTTTGAGAATTTTGCAGAGTGTCCATTGAGATATTACCTGAGGTATGGAGTTGATTTAAAAGAACGGGAAGAATTCACATTTTCACCAGTAAACTTCGGCGTCGTATTGCATGCGGTTATTCGTGAGGTGTGCGATGAAATCAAGAAAAACGGTGAGTCGTACTATCTGATATCAGAGGAGAAGCGCCGCGAGATGGTAAAAAGAAGTGTTTCTGCAATTACTGACATATACCAGAACAGTATCCTTAAGGATTCAAGCCGTAATTCATTCATGATTAAGCGAATGGAAGACCTTGCAGACCGTACTATATGGGCAATGGGTGAGCAGTTAAAATGTGGTGATTTCGTGCCATTTGTATTCGAGCATAAGTTCAATATGGAAGTCGGGGACGGAGACAGAAAGCAGCTTATGAGCGGAACAATTGACCGCGTTGACATATGCGAAAACGGCACAGATGTATATGTAAGAATTATCGATTACAAGACAGGAAAGAAGGATTTCAACATAGTAAAGACCTACTACGGAATTGATATCCAGCTTATGGTCTACATGGAAGCGGCAATGAAGCTTGTGGCGAAGATGCGTCCGGGTAAAAATGTGATTCCTGCCGGAGTGTTCTACTACAACATAAGTGACCCGATTGTATCTGCGACAACAGAGAGTGCAGAAGAGATAGAGGATAAGATTAAGGGTGAACTGCGTCTTAAAGGAATGGTTAATTCGGATAAGGATATTGCCGAGAAGATGGACAATACTGAGGGTACATCACTTAATATTCCGGTTAGCAGAAAGGCTGACGGCGGATTTGACTCACGAAGAAGCAAGGTGATGAATACAGAGCAGTTTAATATGCTTGGAAGATTCGTTGATGTAAGAGCCATTGATACTGCGGACAGAATTGCAGGCGGTGATATAAGGAGAAGTCCTTATAAAGACGGACAGTTTTCAAGCTGTGACAGATGTCCTTATGGGGCAGTGTGTGGATTTTCGGTGGATTTGCCGGGCTGCAATTACAGAAAACTAAAGAAATTCGATGATGAAGTGTTATGGAATAATATAAAGGAAGGGGTTGATGAGAATGGAAAGAAAATGGACACCGGCGCAGAAGAGCGCGATTGATACAAGAGACTGTAATGTGCTGGTTTCGGCGGCTGCCGGTTCAGGAAAGACTGCTGTTCTGGTAGAGCGAATCATTTCCATGATTACAGACCCTGACAAGAATATAGATATAGACAGGCTGGTTGTTGTTACATTTACAAAGGCGGCAGCAGCCCAGATGAAAGACAAGATAAGAAAAGCACTTGATTCAATGCTTGACGAGAATCCGGGGGATGTGAACCTTTTAAGACAGATAACACTGCTTAACAACGCACAGATAACAACGATAGACAGTTTCTGTCTATGGATAATCAGAAATCATTTTCCAGAGGTTAATCTAGACCCGGGGTTCAGGATAATGGACGAGGGTGAGAAGAAGCTTATTGAAAATGATGTGTTAGAAGATGTGCTTGAGGAATTCTATGCCGAAGCAGATGAAGAATTCTTTAATCTTGTTGATGCATTTGGCATGGGACGGGACGATTCAGGGCTTGTGAGCATTATAGATAAAATATACCGTTTTTCAAGAAGCAATCCGTGGATTGATGAGTGGTTTGACGAGTGCATGTTAGTTTATGATGATGAGACTTACGATAATCCTGCAATTAAGGAGCTGTATGATTCCATTAAAAATGCACTTCTTGATTACCGTGATAAATACAACCGATTAGTAGATATCTGTTCTGAGCCGGCAGGACCTGCAGCATATACAGGTGCTTTGCAGTCTGACTTGCTTGGAATTAATGAGATGATTAATTCACAGGATTTTGGAGAGCTTGGCAGAAGGATAAGAATATTTTCATTTGAAGCCCTGTCAAGAAAGAAGGATGCAGGAGCAGACCCGGATATTAAGGAATATGTCAAGGGACAGCGAAAGCTGTTTAAAGATTATATAGGACGGCTTAATGACAAGATATTCTTAAAAGACGATGATGGAATATTTGAAGACATGCAGGGAGCAGGTATTCAGATACGGACTCTTCTTAAAGTGGCAAAGGTGTATGCAAAGCGTGTTTCGGAGGTGAAGCGGGAGAAGGGTATAATTGATTTTAATGATATGGAACATCTTGCACTTTCAATACTTGTAAAGAAAGAAGACGGAAAGCTTGTGTACACAGAGACTGCTGACAAGCTTGCAGACAGATTTGAAGAAATACTAATAGACGAGTATCAGGATTCCAACCAGCTGCAGGAGGTTATTCTTAATGCGGTGTCAAAGACGAGACTGTCAGGTGTGAATAATAATATATACATGGTTGGAGATGTAAAGCAGAGCATATACAAGTTCCGTCTCGCATGCCCGGAGCTTTTTATAGAGAAGTACGATATATACGGCGAGACTGGCGATAATGTTAGAATTGAATTACAGAAGAATTTCCGAAGTCGTGAAAATGTGCTTGAATGTGCCAATGATGTGTTCAGTCATATTATGAATAAGAATTTTTCAGGAATCGGGTATGACGAATCGGTAAGGCTTAATGCAGGATTTCCATATCCTGAATATAGTGACAGTAATTACGGTGATGAAGCCAACAAGAGTACAGACGTTATTCTTATATCTTCAGAGAATGAAGAAGAAGCTACGACAAGAGAGCTTGAGGCAGACAGGCTTGCAAAGCTGATTGAGGGAATAGTTTCTTCTGGTGTAAATGTGTATGATGCAGATGAAAATGTATATAGACCGGCAGAATACAGGGATATAGTAATTCTTACAAGGTCAGTGACAGGCTGGGCAGATACATTTGCAGATGCCCTTATGGATAGGGGGATACCGGCGTATACTGACTCGTCAACAGGATATTTCAGCGTGCGTGAGATACAGGTAATCTTAAGCATGCTTACAATAGTAGATAATCCGGTTCAGGAGATAAGCCTTGCGGCGGCAATGATGTCTTATTTTGGAGGATTTACGGCAGCAGAGCTTGGAATGGTAAGAAAGCTTGGCAGAGAGTATGTGGATACGAATGTGCATAATAATCTGTATGAACATTTGAAAGCAGTTGCAGTGCTTGGTGAAGCTGGGAAGATGCAGGAGCCGGATGTTAAGCAGTTGTCCGGAAAATGTGCATTATTTCTTGCAAAGCTTACAGAATATCGTGACAAGAGCAGCGTTGAGTCACTATATGATCTGTGCTGGGAGATAATATATGATTCAGGCTACTACGATTATGTGGGTACAATGCCTGCTGGAGCACAGAGGCAGGCTAACTTAAATGTTCTGCTGGAAAGAGCAGCAGGATACGGCAAATCAAGTTATTCAGGTCTGTTTAATTTCTTAAGATATATTGAAAGACTTAAGAAGTTTGACGAAGATTTTGCAGAGGGGGCTGCCAGTCTTGATAATGAGAATCTTGTAAGAATTATGAGTATTCATAAGAGCAAAGGTCTGGAATTTCCGATTGTAATACTTGCTGGAGCGCATAAGAGCATTAACTTTATGGATGCAACAGCGCCGGTGCTTGTAGACCAGAACTTAGGAATTGCAGTTGATTATGTTGATCTTGAAAGAAGAACCAAGACACCTACCATAATAAAAGGTGCCATGGCAAGAAGAATTGTAAGGGAGTCGATATCAGAAGAAGAGAGACTTCTCTATGTTGCAATGACAAGAGCAAGAGAAAAGCTGATAATCACTGGAGTTGTAAAAGATGCAGACAAGACACTTGAGAAATACAGGGGAAGTGCAAAGCAGCTTGAAGCAGATGGAATGTTGTCTTTCGCAGACAGTGAGAATATAAAGAACTATCTTGATATGATAATGCCGGTGTGCCTTATGGATTCAGATAAATTGAAAGGCAGCTTTAAAGTTATGGTTGATGCCGGAGAGGATTCCTTGGCTGATGCGGATGAATCCGGAGAGCTGGCTGGTGTAGCGAATGTTGTTGGAATCGGGGAACTGGCTGATGAAATTAAGGAAGTTGTGTCTTATCCTTTATTAGATGAGCTTCCGGAATATGTTCCTGCTGATAACGCAGCCGGCAGGATGAAGCTGACGGTTTCGCAGCTTAAGGCTATGCAGGCGGATGATGATTCAGAGGAAAATGCTTACATGGATGAATCTGTGAAGGTGGCACTTAAAAAGGAAGCAGACGATGAGCAGACAGACAGTGAAGCAATGGTTGAACTGTCAAATTCAATAATTCCTAAATTTATAAGCGGCAAGGAAGAAAAGCTTGCAGCTAATGAACGAGGCAGCGCATATCACAGGGTTATGGAATGTCTTGATTATTCAGTGAGCGTGAACCTCGAAGGAGTTAAAGCCGATATTGAGAGGATGTTAGAAACCTGCAAGATGAATGAATTACAGGTGAAAAGTGTCAATCCATGGGATATATATACATTTGTACAATCAGATATAGGCAGGAGAGTTGCAAATGCGGTGAACTGTGGCAGTGTCAGAAGAGAACAGCCTTTTGTATTTGAGTACGAAGGACAGCTTATACAGGGTATAATTGACTTGTGTTTTGAAGAGGACGGAGAAATTGTGATTGTTGATTATAAGACTGACAGGGTTATGAAGGGCAAAGCGGGGGAAAAAGAGCTTGTTAAAAGATACGCAATCCAGCTTGATTACTATGCAAAAGCACTGGAACAGCTTACCGGAAAAACTGTAAAAGAAAAAATTATATATTCATTTGCATTAGAAAAAGAAATAATGTGTTAAAATGACGAAAATAATTCTTTGATATGCAAAAAATGGTTGAAAACATTGTGCAATAATGTTAGTATGAATTTGATTTGTGAATAAAACATATTAAATCTGCACAAAAATGTGTATAAAGGAAAAGGAGAGGAAAAATGAAAAAGCAAGTAAAAAAATTTATGAGTGCATTACTTGCATGTGTAATGGTGGCAGTGTCAGTTATAGCATTTGACATGAACCCAGTGCATGCAGCTTCTGGCGCAATAACAGAAGCATCAGGCTGGCTTGAGACAGCATATGTTAAGTGGACACCTGTAACAGGAGCTACAGGTTACAATGTATATGTTAAGTCTGCAAGTGCCTCAGATTCAGCTTATGTCCAGTTGGATGATGAGCTTATCAGAAAGTATCCGTCTTACATGAGAGCGGATGCTGTAGGATTAAAAGCGGGCGATTATGTTATGAAGATTGTTCCGCTGAACAATGGCAAGGAGAATACAGCAGCTGCTATCGTTTCAGATAAGCTTACTGTAAAAGCACATGACAGAAGCGGATTCACATTTTCAAGTAATTCACCGGTAAAGAATGGTGTTGGTGCATATAACAACGATGGAACATTAAAGTCTGATGCATCAGTGCTTTATGTTACAGAAGCTAATAAGAATACAGTTAAGTTAACTATTGGTAAGACAGAATATACAGGTGTGGCAGCAATCACACAGGCAATTAAGAGTAAGAATAACTGCCAGCCGGTTGCTATCCGCATTATCGGACAGGTTACATTAAGCGGACTTGCCTGCAAAGATGTATCATCAGCATATGCAATTGGTGTTAAGGGAGCAGCTAACGTAACATTTGAGGGTATTGGTGATGATGCTACTTTATATGGAGCAGGTGTGGCTGTATTCCAGTCAACAGGCATAGAAGTAAGAAACCTTGGTCTTATGAACTGGGGCGGTGGAAAAGACGGAGATGGTATATCTCTTAAGCAGTCACTTGGTGTATGGGTACATAACAACGATGTGTTCTATGGTAATGCTGGTTCAGATGGTGACCAGGCTAAGGGCGATGGCTCTATGGATTTAAAGGATAATTCTCAGTATGTGACAGTATCTTACAATCATTTCTGGGATTCAGGAAAGATGTCACTTTGTGGCATGAAGTCAGAGTCAGGTGAGAACTGGATTACATATCACCATAACTGGTTTGACCATTCTGATTCAAGACATCCTCGTATCAGAACAATGTCAGTTCATGTATATAATAACTACTATGATGGTAATTCTAAATATGGTGTAGGCGCTGCAAAGGATAGTGAGGCATTCGTAGAGGCTAACTATTTCAGAAACTGTAATTATCCAATGCTCAGTTCAATGCAGGGAAGTGATGTTCTTGCAGGCGGAATATTCTCAAGCGAGAATGGTGGTGTCATCAAGGCATACAACAACTATATGGAAGGTCAGAAGTCTGTTATATATGCTAATTCGGATGCTGGTACAACAACTGCAAGTGCAACTGATTTCGATGCATATCTTGCAACATCAAGAAGTGAAACAGTACCTTCAACTTATAAGGCAAAGCAGGGTGGAAAGACATATTCTAATTTTGATACTAAGGTTGATTTAGGTGTTGATACTGCTGATATTGATGCACCTGCAGATGTTCCTTCAATTGTAACTAAGTATGCAGGACGTATTATGGGCGGAGATTTCAAGTGGACATTTGATAACAGTGTTGATGATACAAGCTATTCACTCAATAGGCCATTAAAGGATAAGCTTAATGCATACAAGACATCTCTTGTATCAGTAGGTGGTGGAAGCATATCTGGCACTTCACATACACATACATATGGTGAGTGGACAGTTGTTAAGGCTGCAACAGAGACAGAAACAGGTCTTAAGAGCCGCACATGTACAGGATGTGGTTATAATGAAACAGCAGTTATTCCAGCTATTGGAAAAGATACACCTGTTACACCTGACACACCGGTATCAGGAGATGCAAAGGTACATAACTTTACAGAATCAGGAACAACAAGTGACTTCTATAGTATTACAGGAAGTATAGCAACAAATAAAGGTACAGCAACATACAACGGTCTTACACTTACAAAATGCCTTAAGATGGAGTCATCAACAAGCATTAAGTTCACAGCACCATCCGCTGGAAAGCTTACACTTGTATTTGGCGGAACAACAGCAGCTTCTGGCAAGGGCGTAAAAGTTAATGGAACAAGCAAAAAAGTTGGTTCTGATGGTACATTAACAGTAGATGTTGCTAAGGGTGCTGTAACTGTAACAAAGGGAGATGCAATCAATCTTTTCTATATGATATATACACCATCTGGAACATCAGAGACAACACATACACATAAGTATGAGTCAAAGATAACAAAGCAGGCAACATGTACAGAGGCAGGAGTGCTTACATATACATGTACATCTACAACAGGAACATGTGACAAGAAGACATACACAGAAACAATCCCAGCAAAGGGACACAGCTTCAGTACAGAGTGGACAGTAGATGTTGAAGCAACAGAGACAACACCAGGAAGCAAGAGCCACCATTGTACAGTATGTGATGCGAAGACAGATGTTACAGAGATACCTGCAACAGGAGTTGTTGAAAAGAAGAATGGTCTTAGTAAGGCAGAAGATGGAAATTACTATTATTATGCAGATGATGTGGTAGATA
>ERZ772870.1249-NODE-1249-length-19559-cov-24.271637_pt1 | contig 19559 bp, 23 predicted proteins | sample MGYA00511376_ERZ772870 | MGnify/ENA primary metagenome ERZ772870 (study PRJEB29015, sample SAMEA2737719) | human gut metagenome | biome: human gut; feature: human-associated habitat; material: faeces | place: China | collected 2012 ... | reverse complement strand
TTGTTCGCAGCGAAGATAGAGATTTCAATTATGAGCCAATTTTTGACTGCTTACTCAAATACACATCATATAACTCCATATATTCTTTTGCCATACGATTTGAAGAAAATCTCATAATTACATCATCTTTAATGTCATCAATGTTTTCTATTTCTTTTTCTACGAGTCCCAACAGAACTTCCAATTCCTTTTGATTTCCTTTATCAAATTGATATTTTTGCAATAAAGGATAAATTTGAGAAAATTCATTAAAAGTTGGAATTTTACTACTTAACACTAATGCTCCTGACGCCAATGCTTCAATATAATTAAGTCCAAACCCTTCTGAATGTGAAGCGCAAATTGATATATCAGCAGCTTTTAAGTAATCTGCTACATTAAAGACATATCCCTTATAGATAACCTGAGGGTAATTTTGAGTCAAAACTCTACATTTCTTTTCTTCCGAACCAGTTCCACAAAACAATAACAAAGATTTTTTTAAATATCCCTGCTCAACCATTGAAACATATGCTTTCACAATGAGCAGTGGATCTTTCAGTTTGCTTAAATGCCCAACAACAACAATTAATAAATTCACATTTTCAAACCCAAGTTTCTTTTTCCAATATTGTTTGTCATGCCCCGCCAGTTCAAATTGTCCTATATTAACCCCATTATATATCATATGAATTAATATTGGAAAACTAAAACGAGAATAATAATCTTTAACTGATTTCGAAATAGATACAGCAGCAGATATTTTCTTTAATCTATACACATAACGATAGTGCATATATGTACCTATTATTCTTCCCCTTGAAGCCCTAAAAGAATCAATAGAAATACAATGTTGAGTATCCAATTTTATAATATCCAAATTAACATAAGAACTAATCAACAATGGATGATAACCATGAGAATGCAACAAGGAAACCCCTTTTTCCAACAAACAATCTCCAATAATATGTGCTACTTTTTTTGTTCTCAATTCCAAATCCCAAAAAGAGAATTTAAAACTAATAACTTCAATTCCGATTTCTTCAAATTCAACTGTAATATTCCTATCGGGATCATCAGCCATTAATTTTATCACAATAGGTTTATATCGCGTGCGATCAATATTAGCAACTAAATCATAAAGAACATTTACAGGTCCTGATTTTCTCAGTTGATTAATTAAAAATGCAACAACTTTCATCTTTTATTATTAATAAATTCAACAATTTTCAAGATCCTATCTGAGTAATTTAATGTTTGAGCCGTTTTTGTTGCAGAAAGTGACATTTGCTCACAAAGAGATTTATTATCCTTTAAATATTTAATAGATTTAGCTATTTCTTCTATATCCAAAGGATTAATAAGGAGAGCATTTGATGTATTTAAAATATCATAATTAAACTCCATATCTGATGAAATAATAGGCAGTCCACAAGCTAAAGCCTCTACTATAGAGTTACTACATCCTTCGGCTAATGATGGTAAAACAAACACATCTGCACTACTCAAATATAATGGAATATCTGAATGTTTTAATTTCCCCTTAAATAAAATTCCCGAACAATTAGGTTCTTCATCATTAGTTTCATCAGGCATCGTACTACCTATAAAAATAGATTTTATAGAATCATCACTCAATTTAGCAATTGCATCTGAAACTCTTTTAGCTCCCTTTCTATGTACAAATCGCCCAACAAATGCCACAATAAAATCACTCATATCATACCCCAACTTTCCTCTTGCAATGACTTTTTCGATTCGATAAAACTTATTTAAATCAACAGCATTAGGAAGCATGATACAAACATTTTCTTCAACCAAATTTAAAGCAACACATTCTTTCTGATTTTTAGTTGAAACGCAAATAACACCTTTTACCACACGCTTCAATTGCAATAACTCTTTACGGCATATCAATTTCGTAAAAAAAATTCGGTCTTCTCCCGATGCAACAAATAAAGGCAGTTCATATTTTATTGCACATGGCATTATGTTATAACCAGAAGTCCAAAAATGGGCATATATAACATCAAATTTTTCTTTTATATTTCTGAAACATCTGCATACAGCCCACTGATTCATTTTCATCGTTATTCCACCCAATAATCCTTTGTCACCAAATGTTAATGTTTTAGGCCGAAAAACTCTTATTGTAGAATCACCAATAAAATACTCCATATAATATGGTAAAACTTTACCTTGCCTTCGAATCAAGATTTTAGTAATACTTTGTGGAGCAATAACTATAACTTGATGTCCCAGTTTGGCAAACTCTTCCGCCAATAAAGATATAAAAACTGCAAATGGTTGCTCTAAAGTTGGATATGCACCAGCAGATAAACATATTCGCATAATATTAAGAACCAATTAAAAAGTTTAGTCTAAGCTTATTTGTTAATCGAATTAACAACAAACTTAATTCTAATATTAGAATAGAAAGTATAATAAACAACAAGAGTATTACGAAAACATTCAAAATAGAAATTTCCTCCCACCAAGAGGAAGGGAAAAAATATCTTAGAAAGTAAACAAATATATAATGATAAATATAAATCCCCAATGAGTTCTTTCCATAAATTATCAAACGAGAAGACTTATTCCCCAAAAGACGAAAGACATTAATAATAAACAAGCAAGCAAGATTCGATGCCATCAGCCATAGAATAAAACCTATATTGGTTTTATCATCATAACTCATAAGCATTATAGAAAAATATAAAACACCACTCCATATAGTGATTTTGTTATTCCAAACATTAAAATTAGATACCAACAGTTTTACAATAAGCCCAAAGCAGAAAGAGAGAAAAAAACGTCTTAATTCTGGAAGAGAAAGCAAATATGATACTTGTATAGGAACAACAGAAGCAACAAAAGTAATTCCACTTCCTAATAATATAATCAATATAACAAAGATACTTTTCTTCATAATTTCTTTTTTAAATAGACAAGAAATTCTATTTACACATAAATAGAGAGAATAATAGGTAAATAAAGTTATCAAAAACCAATATCCTCCCTTAGAAGAGTCCAATAAGTACCTATTTAAAAAGTCTATATGAAAGAATAATGAATACAAAAAACATATAGCCAGACAAATTGTCAAATAAGGTACCAGCAATTGCTTGATCTTTTTTCTAAGAAAAGAAAATTGTGGGAAAGAAAACTCTTTATAACAAAAATAGCCACTTATAAAAAAAAATAGCGACATAAAATAACTATGAATCACATAAGATAAAAAGGGATTATTCCAATTTAAAAATGTATTCAAATGAGCTAATACAACAGAAAATATAGCAAAGCCTTTTGCTAAATCAAAATAGTCAATTCTATATTTCATTCTTTCTAAATAAACAAATCATTTTTCATTAAGATAGATAATCTCAAAATGAGATATTCTTTTGTTTCTCCCACTTACCTTTAGATAATACATACTTTATCGTCTTTACAAAGACATTTAATACAAAGAACACAATTAATATGTATATAATCCGACTTAAAAACCATGAAAAGGATGAACGAGGTATATAAATAGACATAGAAGTAACTTTCAACAATATGATTAACAAAACAATAGATGGATTTTTCTTATTTACGACTTTTTCATCTACAAATTTAAAAAAAGAACCTATTATTATAAAACCTATTATTACTCCCAATAATCCAAAATCCAAATAAATAGCTGCAACAGCCGTCGTTCCAAGTCCTATAGGATAATGCTTACCATAAAACGAAATTGTTATATATTCAGTCGTGCTATATTCATACAAATCAATACCCAATATTTTTTTACACACTGTAGCAGCACCAGGTACACCTCCTAATATTTCACAAAAATTATATATTCCATATTTATAATCAGTAAGACTAGTTTCTATATCATGAATTGATATAAAATTACAATTTACTGAATTTGCCAATTCCTGAGTAAACACAGAAATAGTTTTTGTATCTTCTTTTTTCACAAACATAGTAACATCATCAAAAGCACGTGAAATTTTTTCTGTAAATGATTGATTAACACCATATCCTCTAATATAATTTAAAAGTGTCAAGAAAAACGCTCCTGTAAACAACACAGCTATCAAGTATCTCAACTTAATTTTCAAGCCTGACAAATAAATATAAGAATAAACATAAAGTAATATAGTATACAGTGCCATACCTCTATCACCACTTAATAATCGCAGAAGAATATAAATCATAGTAGCTAATAAAAGAGGAAAAGGTATTATTTTTATATATCTTAATATAGACCATTTTCTTGTATCATTCGAATGGTTATAAGTTACAACAGCAATTGTTATTGTAAGTAATGTATCAAATATTGTTTCCCATCTATCAGAGGAATTAGTTACCCTATCATATCCTCCAGATCCCTTATAATCTAAACCAGTAATAAAACTTATTATATCTATATTTGCAACAAATAAAACAAAGCTAACAATAGTAAGTATAACCCAGAAATAAACACCCCAATATTTAGAATATGAATAACTCTTTTGCTTTTTAGTATATAAGGCATTGCCATAAATAAAAGAAGATATAGCCATTAAAGCTAGATAATATGCCTCACCTAAGAACTTGGAATATCGAGTAGTGCCCAGATAAAAGCCAATCGTTTCATACCCCAATATAACATTAATTATTGTTTGTAAGTTGACAATAATTAATGAAAAGAGGAATATATATGATGGTCTCAGCCAAAATGTAAATATATTATAATTCAAAATGTTTTCCACTTTGAAATATAACACTAGGAATAATATAAATAATACCAATGAAAAAAAGAGTGAAGAAGAAGACGAATTATTTTCATAATAATACAATATTCCCCAAAACATTAACAATGTAAAATACAATATATGAAAATATAAAATCCATTTGGAGCGAGTCAACATCATAAAAATACTCAATTAACATTAATCTATCTCAGAAAAGCAAGGATCTGTTTCTTTATTTTTCGATACTCTTCAATATGAAAACACTCATATAGTACAATAGCTAAAAGTAGATAAAGAGATGTCATTAAACACACTCGCATAACTATTCCAAATTCAAAAGACGAATTAATTTTCAATAAAATACTATATACAAATAATGGAATCAAGAATTGTTTCAGTAAATCAAAAAATATGATTCTCTGAGAAACATGAAAGTTATTAGATAAATAACATATTGCTACATACATTCTAATCATTGAATAGCAAAAAAACAAATATACAATATAATCACTTCGTCCACTTTTAAATAAATAGAAATAAAAAGGTATGGCTATAACAAAAGCCCCTATTTCAATTTTTAAAATATCAAATGTCCTTCCTAAACTTTTTAACGTATTTCTATAAAGTGAAGTAAATACTTGTATAATACCTATAAGAAATAGGGGTTTTAAAAATAGCTCCATACCTAACCATTTATCACCTAACAATATTACTATTATCTCCTTAGAATTCAACATTAATAAGAAACATAAGTTAGTAAAGAGAAATGCTACAATATTATTTAGATTACGCGCACGTTCAAACAAGGAATGTTTTTCTTTACATAAAACCGGAAATAAGACGCTATCAATGATGGTATTCTGAACACTATTAATAACTCCTTGTAATTTATAACTTTGACTATAATAACCTGCAATATTTAAAAAAGCTATTTTAGCAACAATATTATTATAAATATTTTCTGATATATTCCGAAGGATATTAGCAAATGTTGTATTTACTCCAAAAGCAAATAAATCCTTAAATGAACAATAGGAAAAACCTATAGTAATTCTATATCCCGAAAATTTGTATATTAAAATCCCAAAAACTACAGCAGATACTAGATATTGATTTACCAAACTATAAGTTCCCCACCCCCACAAAGCTAGAATTATTGCAACCACCAACCCTAATATTCCGGAAACAAGATTTGTTAATGCGTATTGTTTAAGCATCAAATTCCTTAATACCAATACTTTAGGAACGATAGAAAATGATTCAACAATTATTGTCAATGCATATATTCTAAGTAAAAGTACCAGGGCTTCTACATCATAAAAGTCCGCAAACAATGGAGCAAGAAAGTAAATTATAATATATAATAATAAAGAAACCAGAACATTGTATGTAGTCAATGTAGCCAAATCTATGGGGGTAACTATTTCTTTTTTCACTATCGCTCCACCTAAGCCTGCATCAATAATAATTTCAGAAACAGAAATTACAACAGCCATCATACCCATTATCCCATAATCAGAAGGTAGTAACAATCTAGCCAATAAAATTGTAGCAATAAAATTAATCCCTTGCCTACCTATAGCAGATAACGTGCCCCACAAAAAAACATTCTTTACATTCAATTTTTAGATAATTTTAGTCACATATATCTTCATTTCAAATATCTTCCAACTCCTTTGTTTATATAATTGCACAATTTGTGAAATAAAAAAGCAGCTGCCACACATGAAATAAAAGTTGTTATAACACATAACACACCATCAACCTGCAGTAATAATGATATCAAATAATTCGGCCTACGAAATAAATGCAGCAAATATATTTCCAAGCTAATTAAACCTAAAAATGAAAATAGTAGATTGGTTTTTGTAACTTTTATAATTTGCCCCAATATTATTAATATTGGCAACATAAAAAAAAATGGAACATACTTAATATAAATCCCATTAAACCAAATAGATAACAAAACTAACAAAAGTCCTAATAAGCTCATTAATAGCAAAAAAAATCCACACCATTTTCCCCATTTTATTTCTCCAGAAATCACCCGGTATACAATAAATCCAAGTATAAATACCGGAATGCGCTGATAGGACAAATGAAGGGAATATAAGAATTCAAAATAAGAAAAAATGAAAGAAATAATTACCGACATAATCAGCAAAAGAAACAACATTGCTGTTTTTCTTTTATATAGGAAGGGAGTTATTAGATAGAATAATAACAAAGTAGGAATATACCATTCATAGTAACAACAAAGTGGATTTTCCAATAAACCATTTATCCAGTAACCTATTCCTGTGTACCACAAAAGAATCTGAATGTACCCACGCGGATAATAAAATGGTAATTCTGGCATTATAGTAGTTACAATTATTCCTAGCATATGCATAATAAACAGAACCAACCACCAAGTAGGAATAATCCGTACAACACGGCGTTTATAAAATTCCAATTTAGACTGGCATTTTTTCAATGAATATGACAATCCTAACGCTGACAAAAAAAAGAAAATATCCACCCCCATCCATCCGAACGAAATAATTAAATCATAAAATGGTATTCCACATGGACCTGAGTGCAATAAAAATATCCACAAAATAGCTACTCCCATAATAGCACTTCTGTATTTTGTAATAATAGCTATTTGGGGACTTAAATCCAATATCATATTCGTTCATTTATACTCATAGAGCAAATAGTTTGAGCCCGTATGCAATGATTTTTAATTAAATAAACATCAATAAATAACACTTACATTATACATAAGTAAAATCATCATTGATAGTAACAAGGAAAAATTCTTTTTTTTCAAAAGATATATATCGAAAAGTATTTCAGCCATCCATTCAATATCACTAAAGTAACAGCTTTCACGGATGAAAGAAGAAGGATATTAAGTACCACTTATATCCTCTATGCTTATTTACCTATACAAGTATAAATAATTTCTTGTTCTCGTAGTTCATACTTATCATAAATATTTCTTCCATCAATAACCACTGTTTTTTTCATTATCTTCTTCAACCTCTCCCAACTTGGCATTCTAAACTCCTTCCACTCCGTCACCAATAACAATGCATCTGCATCCAACACAGCATCATACATATCCGTGGCATAACCAACTTTATCCCCTATTCTACGCCTACATTCATTCATTGCAATCGGATCATAGACCTTCACGTTTGCACCAGCCTCTATTAACCTATCAATCAACACTAATGAAGGAGCCTCACGCATATCATCCGTTTCAGGCTTGAAAGCCACTCCCCATAAAGCAATTTGTTTGCCTTTCAAATCTCCATTATAATGTTTCAATAACTTCTCAAAGAGAATGCTTTTCTGCCTCTCATTCACTTCTTCAACTGCTTTCAATACACGCATCGAATAACCATTTTTTTCTGCGGTCTTTATCAACGCCTTCACATCTTTCGGAAAACAAGAGCCACCATATCCACAGCCAGGATACAGAAATTTACTGCCAATACGACTATCCGCACCGATCCCCTTACGGACCATATTTACGTCAGCACCAACCAACTCACAAAGATTAGCAATATCATTCATGAAACTAATTCGTGTAGCTAACATGGAGTTAGCAGCGTACTTTATCATCTCAGCACTTGGGATATCTGTAAATATCAACCGATAGTTATTCATCATGAAAGGTTTGTAAAGATGTTCCATTATGGTCTTTGCCTTTTCCGACTCCACACCTACCACCACACGGTCGGGTTTCATGAAATCATCGACAGCATCCCCCTCTTTCAAGAATTCTGGATTGGAAGCCACATCAAACTCTATACTTACATTACGGTTGTTCAGTTCTCCCTGAATGACAGACTTTACCTTTTGTGCAGTACCCACAGGAACCGTACTCTTTGTCACAACTAGAACGTACTTATTCATGTTACGACCAATAGTCCGAGCGACCTCTAACACATATTTCAAATCAGCACTGCCATCCTCATCAGGAGGAGTACCGACTGCACTGAACACAACCTCTACATCATCCAAACATTCCTGCAAATTTGTTGTAAATTTCAGACGACCGGTACTATAATTACGGTGTACCATATCTTCCAACCCCGGTTCATAAATGGGGATAATACCTTTTTTTAGATTTTCTATCTTACTTTCCTGGACATCCACACAAGTCACATCAATGCCCATTTCTGAAAAACAAGTGCCTGTCACCAAACCGACATAACCAGTACCAACGATTGCTATTCTCATATTATTTTAGTATACTTTTAATTACAACTGATAAAAAGAACGATACCATTCTATCGTTTCCTTAACTCCCTCTTTTATCGGCTTGCTTGGCTTAAATCCTAATTCATTCTGTAAAGCCGTAGTATCTGCATTCGTTTGATAAACATCTCCTGGCTGCATTGGAAGGTATACTTTCTCAGCAGGATGACCTATAGCTTCTTCAATAGCTTGAATAAAGTCCATAAGTTTCACCGGATGGGAATTGCCAATATTATATATCTTATAGGGGGCGATAGAAGAACTCGGGTCAGACATCTGGGTATCCCAATTAATATCAGAAACAGGAATATGGTCTATTACTCGAAGCACGCCCTCTACAATATCATCAATATAAGTAAAATCACGCAACATGTTACCATTATTAAAAACCTTTATTGGACGATTGTGTAACATGGCATCTGCGAAAAGGAAAGGCGACATATCCGGACGTCCCCAAGGGCCATAAACTGTAAAAAAGCGCAAACCAGTAGAAGGAATACCATATAAATGACTATAAGTATGAGCCATTAATTCATTGGATTTCTTCGTTGCTGCATAAAGGCTGACCGGATGTGCGATACTATCTTTTTCCGAAAAAGGAACTTTTCCGTTCAATCCATAAACACTACTGGAACTAGCATAAACCAAATGTTTCACCTGATAATGACGGCAACCTTCCAAAACATTCAAAAAACCGTCTATATTACTTTCTACATAAGCATACGGATTCTTTATAGAATAGCGTACTCCAGCTTGTGCGGCTAAATTTACTATTATATCAAAATGTTCATTGGCAAAAAGCATCTGCATGGCCTGCTTATCTTCTAAATTCATACGTATAAAACGAAAATTCCCAAAGAGAGTACTTTGTACAAACCTATACCAATCTAAAGCTTCTTGTTCAATACCCAATGTGCCAAGACGACCATACTTTAACTTTACATCATAATACGTATTAATATTATCTACCCCAACTACTTCATCTCCACGATTCAGCAGCTGTTTACAGACATAAGAACCTATAAAACCGGCAACGCCAGTGACTAAAACCTTCATTTTGTTTTCCTTTTAACCTATTTGTACTCAATTCTTAACCATTATTCATTATTCTTCCCACGGATATTGATTTTCCTCAAAGTTTTTCAGTTCCTCCACAACCTCCTTCTGTTCGTCTGTTAACTCAGAAAGACTCCATGTATTAATTATTACATGAGCTTTACGAGCTAGTTCCTCATCATAAGTCTCACTGTAGCACCAAACCAATAAACGAACCTTCAATAAAGAAGCTGGAAGTTGCTCAAGTATCTCCCAGCAATGGTCAAGAATAGACTGTATACGGTCTTGTTTATCTCCATCATCACAAAAAGTGGCAACATACCCCTTCAATAGAGACAAATAAAAGAATGCCCGCTCTTCAACAGCAGCATCTTCGCATCCTCCAGCATACAATTCATTACAAAGACGGAAGACTTCGCCATTCAAACGAGAAAACTCACAAGAATAAATGGGAGTACCGTCCAACCCCAGATGGATCAGCTTCCAGGATAGGGAATAAAGATTTTGAATCTTCTCAGACAGCATAAAAATTATAGATATATAGTTAATGTATCAATCCAATGTCTTGCAATACCAACGTGAAATACGGATCATCACCCCAAGTCCGGCAAGGCTCTTTATGAAATAAAACTGGTTTCTTATCCGATGTAGCTTGCCTCTCATTCCCTTAAACGGACCATGAACGACCTCTACCATTTTTCCCGGTTTTGTTTCAGCCTCGTCATTACTGATAAAACATGTATCGGAAAAATTGGGGTCACAAAGGGTCCGGAATTCAAGCATTTCCTTATCAGAAACCTCATAACAGTCCTGTGTTTTTTCTTTGCGGAGAATATATATAGGTACCGGACTTTCAGAAAGGAACTCCAATATTTTTTTCTCATTGTCATCCTTTTGGAGAAAGACCAGATTGTGTACAACCGGTAATAGTACCCGTTTATGTTTACCTTCTCTGGTGACCTTCTCCTTGTACATCATGGGAATAAAATAGGTCTTGCCTTTTGAGGCCAAATAATCGCCAACCTTCAATTCCTGACAATTGAAAGTATAAAGTATGTACCAGACTGGTAACAAGAATAAAAAGACTTTATTATTTTATTAAAAAGGCGACAATGCAAAATTTGTTTAAGAATATAACCTTACCTCCGGTCTATTGTAATCAACAGCCGTAATATAAAAAACAATAAGGATACAGTCTTACCAAACCTACATTGTACAAGAGACATACATGGAATATCTCACAAATTAAAGGAGTAGAATTCCGTAACGGCTGCAAAAGTATATTATTAATCCAACACTGGCAACTAAAATGATGAAAAACTAAAAGAAGAGATTAAAAAACAGAAGGAAAATAGCAATTAAATCGCGGTTTTATATGCTTCCTCAAAATTAGTGCTGTGTATATTGATTGCTGAACTTGGAAAAGTTACAAAGATGGAAATCAAAGCCAGTGCCAGATATTAAATTAGTATACTGATTGGGGATGATTCGACGAAAACAAAAAGAGGAGAGTGAACTTAATTGCCCGGTCTCCTTATTCTATCATTACCTAAATCAACACTTTTCAGTTCTAGGAATCGCCAACTTCTGTATTCCCATTATCATCCATACAGATACGACAAAAGGTGCGGTCAGAGTGGTAATCCCCAAGCTCATTCCTATAATCTGCAATACAACAGACAGCAAGACGGAACATGAAGCCCATACAAGACCTTCCCAACTTTTATCTCCTAAAGCTATGGCACACAATACACCGTTATAGCCCATCAGGCCCATATTCAACGTTTCAGTATCTATCCCAGCAAGACAGCCAAAGGAATAGGAAGAAGTGCCCCTAATACAGTATAGAAGGTAGCAGTCCGTGAATTGATAAGAATACCAACAAGAAAGAATAGGCCAGTCCATATATTTCCTTGAAACATTACCTGACCGATACAAAAACTGAAGGTCTGAAAGTAGTTGATTCCTTGTGTAGTATTAGTAACCGTATCAGAAACCAACAGAATATCAGGAACTATCCAGGTGCAAAATCCCAATAATATCCACACAGAAAGGATGAAAGGTGCTGTAAATCCAGGAAGTGAACGTTGGAAGCTAAAAAGTCGTACTATCCAGGTTGACATACATGAAGCTACAGCCATCAATAACAGGGAACCCAAAGACAGTTCTATGAAGACTCCAGTGGCTATTCCTACCAATGTACCGTTAAAACCATACAGTCCATTCTTTATATCGTCACGTCCATAGCCTGAAAAATAAGCTGTCAATGTACTTATTATATTACCGCTTACAGCCAATATTCCCATCTGCCATGAATTCAGGAATATTCCAATCAGCATCAACAGACCGGACAACGCATTGTTTTGGAACATCACTTGTCCTATTCCACGACCTGAGATCAGTAATGAATTGTATAGTGAAGCCATTTTATGGATCTACCGCATTTAATCCAATGTGAAATCCCTGGACGGTTTGAAGTGGGGAATATCATGGGCAGGAACAATCATGGTAGTATTCTTGGTGATATTACGAGCCACTTTCTCAGCACGGTGTTTCAAGATGAAGCTACCAAATCCTCTCAGATACACATTTTCTCCGCTTGCTAAGGATGTTTTTACACTATCCATAAATCCTTCCACTATCTGAAGTGCTTCTTTTCTGCCTGCTCCCGTTTTCAGGGAAATCTCATTCACAATTTCTGCTTTAGTCATAATCTTATCTGTTTTTAGGGCTGCAAAGATATCCAAAGTTTATTAAAGAGAAGAAGACCAGAATAAAATTTGTTCAACGACATGTTTTGTCGCTTGCCTTCAATATCTTTGCCCATAATAAAATCAAATTCATAATTATATGGGGAAAAAGTTGGAAAGATTACAGCGCATGCTGGTTATCATCAATAAACTGAAAGGACTTCAACGGTATGTCCCCCGTGAAGAACTGGAAAATTATGTGACACACCGCATGGAAGAACGTGGTGGGATACCTGTGGACCTCAGAACATTGCAACGGGACTTTAATGCGATAGAAGAGATGTTCGGCATTCGCATCTGTTTCGACAAGAAACGGAATGGATATTATATCAATGAAGAGAATGACACGAAAAAAGAACAATATGAAAGGCTCCTTCTCAACTTTGATATACTGAATGCTTTGGATACCTCTTCAGGCCTTCATACTTATGTAGTTGCGGAACATCATCGTCCGGTAAACAACGAATATCTACCACTTCTAATCAAGGCTATTAAATTCTCACATCCCATAATCTTTAAATATATGTATGTCCGGGAGAATGGAAAGGTGCGTGAAAAAGAAGTGCTACCACACTATTTGAAAGAAGACCAATACCGGTGGTATCTTCTTGCTTATGAAGAAAACGTATTGAAAACTTTCAGTGTGGACTGTATTATTGACCCTCAGATATTGTATGGAAAAACATTCAAGCGTAATATGGACATAGACATAAACAGCCTTTTTAAAGATTGTTATGGCATTTGGAACCAGACAAATATTCCTATAGAAGAGATCGAATTGAGTTATAGCCCTTTGGATGGCAATTTCCTGAAATCTGTTCCATTGCATCATTCCCAAGAGATCATTGTAGATGATGAGAAAGAATTCCGAATTAAACTACATCTCCGTATTACCAATGATTTTGTGATGGCCTTGCTTTCAAGAAGCCGCTCGCTGACAGTCATCAAACCTCTACATCTGAGGGAGCAGGTGAAGGCAATCTATGAAGAGGCTCTGAAAAGAAACAGATAACAACAATTCGTTCCCTGAACACAACCCTCTAATAACCAAAGAATATGAACAATAACTCTTACTGGAACAAAAGTAATCTACTGAAAGGCATAGGTACTCTTTGTATCTTTATCATCTTTGGATATTACGCTTATCAAGATGCCATAAACAGAAACATGCTGGAAAGAAGTCTGAATGAAAACGCTGCCCCACCGCAACGCGACTTTACCCACAAATCTTCTCGATTACAACGTTCGTCTGCCATACATGGAAATGCGGTTTATAAGGATGTGGCTGGAAAAACTCAGAATGTAGAATCTAGGGAGTTGAACGATTACGACACCTTCAACGAACATCTGGATGAATATCTTGAAGATCCGGAAGATGAAGTCACTTATCCGCCTGAAATCTATGATGCACTGATAGACGAGACAGAATAAATTGATTAACAAAAAATATAATAATATGAGTCATTTCAGAACATCCCGTACAAAAGAAGCATTTTTATTTAAAGACGCAATCATTCTTACCTCATTTACTGTTATTTGTCCTATATTGAGGATTCTTCCCTTATGGCTACTGCAAAGACTTAGCAATTGGTATTATCCATTCTTACTGATTGGCATTCTATTGTTCATTTGTCGGGTTACTTTTATAGAACGGCATTTTGACATTGTATATATACCTTAGTTTTACTAGAAGTGAATGACAATGTCCCCTTTAAGTTTGATAATCAATAAACTTTTTGTAGTTTTGCAAGGTTCCAACATGACTGGTTAGAACACATTACATAGTTTATTGATGAAAGTGTAGCTTTTATCCTTGTACAAGAAATCTGAGAAATTTCACGAAATGCAATAGGAAAGCAATCACGCTCATCACTTGTTTGTATATACTTACTCAAGCTATATATATCATAAGTGTGGGGATATTGTTTATCTTGTATTTAGGTTTACTAGAGCCTCCAACACGATAGATGATGTGACTTCACACTTTTTTTATAATTATTAAACTGGAATACCCAAACCATTATGGCAATATTTGAAAAAGGATTAAGTTACAACTTCATGGTAGAGAGAATTGCCGAAGCAAAAGGTAATTACTACTATGTAATAGTAATTGATAATAAAGAATGTTGGATAAAAATGCTCCCTTTTGAAATATATCAAAACACAAAGAAAAATATCATAAGATGTGAGTACAGAGGTGTTGATTCATATGGTTCTCATATATTTATAGAAGACAAGCTTTCTCTTTTGTATGAATTGTATAAGGAAAAAGAAGAATATGATTTTAACTATGTAAAGGAAGGTATAGATATGGAAGGAACTCATTTTTCTGTATTAAAAGATAAGTATGGACTAGTCCACCGTTTATATGAAAAACTTCCATCTAATCAGAAAAATAAAGAAACTCCAATAAAATGTAGAATAAATTCTATTGATAAAACACAAAAGGCACTTATATTACAAGTAATAGAAGCTACCAGTGCCAATTGTATGGAAAATAATATCCCAAATATTAATGATGTAACAGTCATTGCATGGATAGACGAAACAGCTCTATTTAAATATATCAATAAGAAAACACTTATAGATGATTATTTTTACAATATAATCCACCTTTCCGAGGATGTATATTTAAAAAATACAATAAACTTATACCAAAGTAAAAACAACAAATGGATTGTATGCTATATTAATTATCTTGATAAAAGATACAAATACATATTAATTCAAAAAGGGAATCTATATGAATTAGCAGAATTTGCAGATCTAATGATTTGTTTAATTAACTGGACACGTACATTTAAAATCAGTAAGATAAAAAAAATTCCCCAATTAAAAAAATACGAAGGGCTACAAAAAGCAATTAAAATTCTTCAGACAAATTCACTGAGTAACTATAAAGAGACCCTTATTGGCACTGAAAATACTATTTCTGAAATGTCAACTCTATTTGGCTTATTTGAAATTGACCCTTGCTTTTTTAGCGAAAACTTCTCTTTCTATAGAGAAGTTTGTAAAATGCTATATAATAACATTTTAACAATTAGTTCACCAACTGAAGCACTTCAAGTAAAAAAAGAAAAGTGTCTAAAAGCATTTCAAGGAATATTAGCTTACAGAATAAAAATAGAACGAAAGCAAATTGTAAACAAGATTATACAGATATATGATCTTTCGCTTGGAACAGAAGAAACAACAAGTAGCAGCATCTTTAGTCTTCTATATTCTTTACTAAAGAATCCTGAATGCATAAATAGTAAAAACATACATTCATACATTGACATGCAACCACAAACATTAAGTGCAATTGCTTGCATCATTTACGGCTACAAACTACTTGAGAAAAAGGAAGAGTTCAAAAGATTGCTAAGTGACATCAATAAAATGTTTTATTTTTCAGAAAAATATGAAAAAGATAGAGTTGAAGATAAACATTTTGAAATTGAAGATATAGAAGAGACGGAAAAGAATATCTATTCATCCGAATCTATTTCCAATCAAATCGAAACAAGATCAAACGAAAACATTTTCTTTCTAAACTTATATAAAGATGGTACGTATATTATTACAAACGAACAACTTTCTGAAAACAATATAATTAAAAGTATTTCCATAAATCCCAATACAGACAAATTCATATTGCAATGCTATGCACATGGAAGTGTCAATAAAGTAGCTATCAGAATATTGCAAGAAAAAAAAAGGAAAAGAAAATACCTCAATGGATGCTATTCACAAGACTACTTGAAAGATATATATGTTATTAGTGAAGAAACATACATTGCAGCTCTCTCATCATATAATAATGATATATTTATAAAATTATATTCTACAGAATATGTCTCAGAACATTTGTCGTTAGGCTTGAAAGGAAACCAAGTCGTAGGTACTAATGTTGATTCTACAGAATATTTTTTGATATCCTCCGAGCACAGTAATCAGCTACCTAAACGATTGGTATACAACACGCCTACTCCACTCGGGAAAAATATCAAGAATCCATATTATGAAAATGACATTTTAGCTTTAAAAGAATTAGGAATACTAAAAGAAACTATTTAAACAAATATCAAAACCATGAAAAATTCATTCAAACTTTTCGATCCCATGAGAGATTACAGCTCTATTCTTCCTGATATTCCTGGAAATTACTTGGTTGTTCTACGGACTTCTTCGCTACTTCCTCAAATAGAAGTGCTTCCCGAATTCCACTATATAGATTATAATAACAACCATTACCCAATAATATACACTGGAATTAGTACTGTAAGTATTAGAAAGCGTGACTATCAGCAGCATTTCATAGGCAATAATGCTGGAAAATCCACTCTTCGTAAATCTCTTGGCAGTTTAATGAGATTTCCTAAAATTCCAAGAGATAAGAACAATCCTGATAATGGGAAAACTAAATTCAATGAAAACGATGAAGAAAAATTGTCACAATGGATGAGAGAAAATCTATTATTATTTTATAGTGTAGAAAACAGAGAACAAGAACAAATCGAAAATCTTGAAAAGAAACTTATCAACGACTATAATCCACCATTAAATATATTAGGAAACAATAATCCAATTAATAAAGAATATAGAGCACTATTAAAAAGGTTGCGAAATAGAACCAGTCTTAACAGTTAATTTATATGTAATCTAATCTTTTATAGAATTAGTAACACATCTTGTAACCAGTTTATTTTCTAAAAAACAAAAGATATGACTTGGAAAGAATTGAAAAAAACAATTATAGCAGAGTATGACAGTCGAAATTTAAAGTCAAGAGTACGCTACAATGCCATTGAACGAATTGAAATCTTCATTGAGCAGCACCATGCTCAAGCCATAAAAGAAGTAAAAGAATTGATGGTTATAGACAAACAATGTCTGAAAAAACAATATACTGAACAAAAAGGGAGAAGTATCAGTGGAGCAGAAAGTAGTGTAATTGATGAAATTTATAATCAACTTTCTAACCTGTAATACTTTATTTCAACCCCTACAAAACTGAAACCTCCATAATGTATTGATCAATAAATTAAGTGAATATCTATTTTATGATAACACCAGAAGAACTAATACAAGATTTAATAGATTATTATGGATATGAAGTTGATTTATCTTATGCTATCAACTACATAGATATAGTGGGACAATATGCAGAAGTTGACAGTTTTCATCTATGGCTGCTAGATTTATCAATAACATAGATCCAGAATAATCATATAGCTTATTTAATCTCTATTTGAGGACAGACATACATCCACACTTCACAAAAAGGAGAGACTGAACTTAATTGCTCAGTCTCCTTTACTTTTTTATTACAAATCATGAATTAAATCTTCCTTAATAGATTCACATAATGCATTGTAAAGAATACGCTTATTTTCGGGAATATCTTCTGCTGAAATACTGAACAATAACAGATAGGATTCTGGAATTTCCAAAGCTCTACATATTCTGATAATTGTATTCTTTTCAGGAAATGATTCTCCTTGTTCTATACTACATAAAGCATTTGCTGATATATCACATAATTTTGCCAGCTCCTTTTGGGAAATTCGCTTATTTTTCCTAAGTATTTTTACAGCATTTCCTATGTTCATAATTCTAAGTATAAAAATTATTTCAACGAGAAATAGTCCAATATTTTAGGGCTTATTTCTATCAGTTTATATACTATCAGTAAAATGGTATTTACATCAATTGTACCGTATTGTTTGATGACCTGGATTGCTTCCTCTTTACATTCTTCTGATAGATTACTATTTTTTATTTCAAAAATTATATTTTCTTTATTCATTTTCTACAGTTTTATCCTGCTATTGGTAGTGGATATGAACTGATTCCAATAGCATTCGGTTGATAAATAAAAGGATAATCACTCTTAATTACAGTACTATTGGAATCTTCATCTGATCCTGTAGAATAGATATGGTATCTTGCTGAGATATAAATATTCCTTATTTGGAAATCTATATGCCATTGGGGGGTACTATATGTTGACTTTGCTACATAATAATAACTATGTACAATATTGTCTAAAAGTTCATCTGTTCTTTGTATGCTCAGTTCTTGGATGATAGATTCATAAGAAACGGTGAAGCATGATGCTGAATAATCTATATAAGAAAGAGGACGATTATCTTTTCTTTGTTTTCTCACTACAACACGAGTAAACAAATCAAGATAAGATGAACAAGTCGATTGGGGTGATGTTTTTCTTTTTACTTTGTCAATGAAAGTTCCTCGTAAATGCTCTGTATCTATATCGGACCATTTTAAGGATGCTCCCTGTAAATCTGTTTTTTTAAAGGATTCAATAAACTGATTAAAACTGTTTAGTTCATTTTGAGCCAATCTGCTAATATTGCGAAGAGAACTAAAAAAGTAACTCCGAATTTTACGAATATAGGCTTCCGCAAAAATATCAAGCCCTTTTTCATCTATACAAAGACTTGTTGTATCATCAACATCATCGTATCCATTAGCCCTTAGCAGCGAGGTTAATGCACACATCGGCACATTCATCACCTCTTGTATAATGTCTAAAGAAGTTTTGAATGTAACAGTCCTATCCTCAAATGATATTGGTGTAAAATTCCTTATTTCTAAATGTTCAACCATTAAACTTAATTTTTACGTAGCAAATATATGATAAAAGTTTATAAAATCAAAATAGAAAGCGACAAAATACAATAACAACTTGTATTTTGAATTAAAGATAGTAATACTATTTATGAATAGAGTCCACTAGTGTCCACTAAAAATTTTTTGGTCACTAGTCGGTTAAAAATTAAATAAA
>ERZ772870.1238-NODE-1238-length-19803-cov-5.236075_pt1 | contig 19803 bp, 18 predicted proteins | sample MGYA00511376_ERZ772870 | MGnify/ENA primary metagenome ERZ772870 (study PRJEB29015, sample SAMEA2737719) | human gut metagenome | biome: human gut; feature: human-associated habitat; material: faeces | place: China | collected 2012 ... | reverse complement strand
TGGCGAAGCCATGTACACCGCACCTGATTCCGCAGGCTGCGCAGCTCTTCGAGCTGCAAACCTGCAATGTGCGGGGTCAAGGGGCAAGGCCCCTCGTCCCTTTCTCTTGGGGGGTGTAAGGGGGGATGTTCTCTTTCCGAGGAAAGAGAACATCCCCCCTTGTCGCATCCCCACACGGTGTGGGGCCCCCTCGCACCCTACGGTGCGACAATATGAACCCCCGCCGTGTACGTCTGATACCCCGACCCAAGGCTCGCGTAATACTGCACCGTCACGTCGGCGCTCTTGCCGTCGTCCGCGATCACGGCGTCCAGGACGCCTGCCTTTTCGTCCACGCTGACCCAGCCGCGGCGATAGCGCGGCAGCGTGAGCCCCTGCGCGCCTGTGATCTCCGCGATGCGGGATGTGCCGTCCGACTGCTGTTCCAGCCGGTAGCTCACGCCGACCGTCGCCAGAAATGTCTTGTTCCCCTCGATCCCGACAGGGGCGAAGTACGTGCGCTCCGCGCCGTCGCCCTCCGTCCAGTCGGTGAGCGAGGTCTGCTACGCGCTGCCCTCGCGCGTGACCGTCACCTTACGCTCGCCGCTCTTACCGGAGACCGTCGCAATGATCGACACGCCGTCGGGCGCAAAGGCGAGGCCGCTGATCTCCTCGCCGCTCGCGAGTTCGAGCGCGGCGAGCTTCGTCCCGTTGAGCGCGTAGATGTCGGACCAGTAGGAGTAGACCGCGGTGGAAAGGTCATCTCCTTGCCAGATAAGGTTGTTGCCGGGGAAGGTCTTGAGCAGCGTGCCAGCCACGAAATTGAACACCACGTAGAGGTCGTTTTTCTCCCCCAGACTACCGAACGCCACAAAGTAGTTGCCTGCGGTCCCAATGTCCTCAAACCCTTTGAGCGACGGGTACTGTTCGGCAAAGTCCCAGCTTTTTCTGTCGATATAGATCGTTGTGTCATCCATTGCCACTCTGATCGTTTTCGGCGATACGCAGTACCAGCGCTGCACCTCGCTCGTCAAAATGAGCTCGCCGTCCTGTTGGGCAATGAGAAATTCGCTCTGGTCGATCAGCTCATTGACGCGCGCTGCGAATGCCTGCTGCGATTCGCCCCAATCGCCGTTCTGCGTTCCGTCCCAGTTCAGATAAATGCTCGTGTTGTTGTTTTCCACGATGTTCAGTTTGCCGCCGTCAAAGGTGTGAAGGCCGTAGTAGTAGGCGCAATAGCTGATCGCGTCTCGATTTTTGCCCTCGTTTAAGCTGTATTGCAGCAGCATGTCGCGTCCGTTTTCGCGGCAGAGGAAGTAGACGTCGCCCTCCCACATGCGGTCGCGCATCAGTTCCTCGCCGTTGTCGTCGACGACGCACAGCTCATAGCCGCCGAACGCTTTCTCGCAGATGATCTGCTCTGCCCTGCCGTCGTTGTCGAGGTCGGCGGACGCCAGCGCCCTGCTGCCGTCGCTCTCCGACGGCTCTGCGCAGCGGATGACCGTGCCGTCGCCGTAGGAATGCAGCTCGGCGTTCAGCGTGGAGAACAGCAGCTCGCTCTGATCTAAAAGCCTGTTGACCTCGTCCGCGAATTTCTGTGCCTCGGCGGGCCATGAATCGGCGGAATCGGAATTTACGCTGAAGCTCACCGAATTCTCCGCCAGCGTGGTCGTCCCGTTTTCACTGAGCATAAAGAGCTCGTAGGAATACGATGCCTCGCCCTGATAGATCGTCGGCTCGTAGCGCAGCAGCGCCGTCTTGACGCTGTCGCGATAGAGGAAATAGCTGCTCCAGCCCACGTGCGCCAGCCCCAGCTCCGCGCTCCAGAGCTCTTCGCCGCTCTGATTGCTCACCCGCAGCCGGTACGGCTCCTGCGTGGAAGTGCCGGTATAGGAGATCACTTCCTCGATCCCGTCGCCGTTCAGGTCAGCGCGGGTCAGCTCGGTCGCGCCGCCGTTCAGGCGGACGATCCAGCGGTAGCGATACGTCCCGCTGCGATAGCCCATCACGAGGTAAAGGCTGCCGTCCTTCTGCTGCAATAAGAGCCACTGGTCCATCGCCGTGAGCTCATCCTGACGCCTGATCTCCGCCATCGGCACTGTCGCATTGACGTCCTCGCCCGTTCTCGTACCGCGCCAGGCATGGGCATTTTCGCGGCGCAGCTTCGCGGCGCTCGTACCGTCCCAATCTTCGCCGCTTCCGCTGCGGAACAGCCAGTCGAAATTGCTCACGGTCAGGTCGATCTCTTCCCACTCGGAAACACGGTAGTAGTACTCGCTGTCCTTCATATAGGCGCTCATCTGCGTATACGCGCTGAAGTCCGCAAATGCCGAATCGCAGCAAATCCGCAGCTCCGGCCAAGTGCTGGAAAAGTTGTCCGAAAAGCTCGTTTCCCAAGCCGGATCGTCATAGACCAACTCGCCAAAGAGATAATTGCCGAGCGGCATGCCGCAGATCAGGCGCTCCACCTGCTGCGCAATATCCTCCGGCACCGTGGGATCGTTTCGATCCACGCACCACTTGACATAGTTTTTCAGCACCGTGCCGCCGGAACGCAGCCCATACAGCTGCGCTTTCTGATTGCCCTTGATGGGATTTGCCAGCACCTCACCCTGGGAGAGCATGAGCTCACGTTCTCCCGCGGCGCCCTCAAAATAGAGCCTTGCATAGCACTCCTGCATCGCCGACGCGCTGCCGAGGCGCTCATATTCTGCCGCGTCCAGCAGCGAAAGGACCGTCTTGATCTCCTCCGTCGACATGCGGTACTCCTCGCCGCCGTCTGCCTCCTCCATCTTGACGCTGATGCGCGTGATCTCCCCGCGCGAGGTGCCGAGCAGCGTCTCCGCATCGATGTCCGACCTCGGATTCGTCAAAAAGCACACGGCCACGATCACGACCGCGAGCACCGCCGCCGCGGCGACCCAAAACGCGGGCTTTTTGTAGTGCAGCGCGCTTTTCACGCGCGTTTTGATGTTCCCCTCGCCGAATGCCAGCGGGCAGGCCGCGACGGCTCTTTTCGGCGCGGCGCAGGACAACAGCGCCTGCGAATAGTCCGCGCGCGCCGCACCGTCCAGCCCCTTGACGACTTTTTCATCGCACGCGAGCTCGATGTCGCGGCAGAAGAGGATGTAGGCGACCCACACCAGCGGGTTGAACCAGTGCAGCGCGAGCACGAGGTAGCCGAGCACTTTCCACCAGTGGTCGCGGCGGGCGAGGTGCGCGTGCTCGTGCGCGATGACATACGCCGCCGTCCCCTCGTCCATGTGCATGGGAAGATAAATGTTCGGCTTCACCACGCCGAAGACGAACGGCGAATCGACAAATTCGCTCTCGTAGATGTTATCTCGCAGCAAAATCGCCGTTGCGAGCTTTCTTTTCAGCTTTCCCGCGCTCACGAGCGCGTGGACGAGCAGCGCCGCCATGCCGGCGAGCCAGAGGACGCTGTAGATGTTGAAGTCCACCTGCGCCTGCTGGCGGCTCACGCCGACGGGGACCTCCGCCGCCGAAGGCAGCGTCGGATTCGTGACGATGTCAAGCGTCGCCTGCTCGTAGAGCACCGGCTCGCGCGTTTCGGTCACGATCTCGCTTGGGATGGTCTCGGCGCTCGGGATGAGCGAGAGCGCGCTTTCAATCGAAAACAGGCAGACAAGCCGCAGTGCGACCACACCCCAGAGAAGCGGCATGACCCACTTCGGCGCTTTTTTGAGGACAAACCGCAGCACGAGCACCGCCAGAATGAGCCAGCTTGCGCTGATGCTGAGGTTCACGAGCTTCAAAAAGACGTCATCCATGATGATTCTCCTTTCGATAAAGGTCGATCATTTTCTGCACCTCGTCAAGCTCTTTGTCGCTCACGTGGCTCGACTTTGTAAACGCGGCAACGAACGCGGGCAGCGAGCCGTCGAAGCGCTTGTCGAGCAGCTCGTCGATCTCGGCGGTTTGCGCCTCGTCCTGTGAGATGAGCGACGTGACGACAGTATTCTCGTTTTTCAGCACCCCGCGCTCAGAGAGCCGTTTGATGACCGTGTAGGTCGTCGTCGGTTTCCAGCCCAGGTGCTCGGCGCAGAGCGCGACCAATTCACGGCTCTTGACCGGCTCGTGTGCCCACAGGATTTGGCAAAAGCGGTATTCGCTCTCAAAAATTTTCGGCGTTTCCATCTTGTTCCCTCTCTAATCTGTTAGAGTATATTTGTACACTAACAGATTAGAGTCCTTCTGTCAAGCCCTTTTGCGCTCAATTCTGGGCAAATCTCACTTGACAAGGTCCTCCACGCTCCTTATAATAATTCATATCGCACAAAAAGCTCCGCGCAGGAGCTTTTTTTATGTTTGGAGAAAGAGAGTGTCATCCCATGTCAAAAAAAGCCAATCCCGCGGCGCTGCTGCCGATCTTAGTGTTCCTTGTCTTGTATCTGGGCCTCGGCCTGATCTTTGAGTACGTGCTCAAAATCCCGATGGGATTTTATTCCATCCCCATCGTCGTCATCTTTCTCGTCGCGCTGCTCGTAGCCTGCTGCCAGAACCGCGCGCTGTCGTTCGACGAAAAGCTCACGCTAATGGGCCGTGGCGTGGGTGATAAGAACATCATCACGATGCTGCTCATCTTCTTAGCCGCGGGTATGTTCGTCGGCGTCGTGGGCCGCTCGAGTGCGGAGAGCGTTGCGTACTTCATGCTCTCGATCATCCCGTCAAAATTCGCCGTGGCGGTGCTGTTCGTCGTAAGCTGCTTTGTCTCCACCGCGATGGGCACGAGCGTCGGCACCATCACGCTCATCGTCCCCATCGCCATCCCCATTGCCGCGGCGAGCGGCTATTCCCTGCCGCTGTGTGTCGCGTCCGTCATGGGCGGGGCAATGTTCGGTGACAATCTGAGCTTCATTTCCGACACAACCATCGCCGCCTGCAACGGGCAGGGCTGCGCGATGAAGGACAAATTCCGCGAAAATTTCCACATCGCCTTCCCCGCCGCGCTCGCGTCGCTCGCACTCATCCTCGTGCTGACGCTGAATGCGGACGTGCACCCCGCGCCCATCCCTGCCTACAATCTCATTCAGATCATCCCCTATGTGCTCGTGCTCATCGGCGGCATCATCGGTATCAACGTCTTTGTCGTGCTGCTCATCGGTATCGTATCCGGCGCGGTCATCGCGCTCGCGACCGGCGCGACGGGGCAGACCGGCATCCTCGCAGTCAAGGCCCTGCTCGAAAACATGGGCAGCGGCGCGGCCGGGATGTTTGAAACCTCGATGGTCGCGATCTTAGTTTCCGCCATCTGTGCGCTGATCCGTGAGTACGGCGGCTTTGAAGCGCTGCTCGGCTGGATCAAAAAGGCGTTTCGCGGCAAGCGCGGCGGCCAGATCGGCATGGGCCTTCTCGTCGGCGCGATGGATATTGCCACCGCGAACAACACCGTCGCCATCGTTATGGCAAACCCCATCGCCAAGGAAATGAGCGAGGAATACGGCATCACCCCGCGCAAGGCCGCGTCGCTCCTCGACACGTTCTCCTGCATCTTCCAGGGCATCATCCCCTACGGCGCGCAGATGCTCGTCGCGATCTCGGCGGCGCATGAGCTGGGCTACGCCATCTCCGCGTTCGACATCATCCCAAACCTCTTCTACCCCTATCTTCTGGCGGTGAGCTCATTCTTCTTCATTGCGATCGACGGCAAAAAGAAAGCGTGACCAATGGTTGACCATAATCTTCTTCAGCGCAAAAAGCTCTTTCTTTTCGACCTCGACGGCACGCTGTACTTGGGCGACCGGCTTTTTCCCGGCGTCCGCGAGCTGCTCTCCGCCATCCGCGCACGCGGCGGGCAGTACCGCTTTCTGACAAACAACTCCTCGCGCAGCGTAGCGGCCTACGTCGAGAAGTTCACGCGCCTCGGCATCGCGACGGAGGCGGCCGATTTTCTCACCTCGGTCGACGCGCTGATTCACTATCTCCGCGAGCACGGCGGAGAAGACCGACGCTATTACGTCTGCGGTACGGAGTCGATGAAATCACAGCTCCGCGCGGCTGGCTTTACCGTCGCAGAACGGCGTGAGGACGCGAACGCGCTCCTGATGGGCTTCGACACCGAGCTGACATTTCAAAAGCTGGAGGACGCCTGCATCCTGCTCGGACAAGGCATCCCCTACCTTGCGACCAATCCCGACTGGGTCTGCCCCACGGCCTACGGCTTCGTGCCCGACTGCGGGAGCGTGTGCGAAATGCTCTGGCGCGCGACCTCCCGCCGCCCCATCGTCATCGGCAAGCCCGAACCGCTGATGCCGCAGCTCGCAATGCTTGAGGCGAGCGTTTCCGCGCAGGAAACACTGCTCGTGGGCGACCGCATCTACACGGATATCGCCAGCGGCGCGAACGCGGGCATCGACACGCTGCTCGTCCTCTCTGGCGAAACGAAGGAAGAAGACCTCCCCACCGCTGACCCGCAGCCGACGTTCGTTCTGCCGGACGTCGCCGCACTGCTGAACATCTTGAAATCTTAAAAAGGACAAGCTATGGCAAACATCATCGAAATCCACGATTTTTCCGATCCCGCGCTCGACGTCTACGCGCGTCTGACGGAAAACCAACTGCTCAATCGCGCGGACCCCGACAACGCGCTCTTCGTCGCGGAAAGTCCGCTCGTCATCGGCCGTGCGCTTGATGCGGGCTGTGAGCCGGTGTCGTTTCTGATGGAGCGGCAGCATACGCAGGGCAAGGGGCGCGAAATTCTCGCCCGCTGCTGTCAAGATATTCCGGTTTACACCGCTGATGAATCCGTGCTGACACAGCTCACCGGCTTTCACCTGACGCGCGGCATGCTCTGCGCCATGCGGCGGCCGAAGCTCCAAAGCGTCGAGGACGTCTGCCGCGATGCGCGGCGCCTCGTCGTGCTCGAAAACGTGATGAATCCGACGAACATCGGCGCGATCTTCCGCTCCGCCGCCGCGCTCGGCATGGACGCGGTGCTGCTCACGACTGCGGGCAGCGATCCGCTCTATCGCCGTGCCTCGCGCGTCAGCATGGGAAATGTGTTCCTCATCCCGTGGACCTACCTGCCCGAAAGCAGCGACTGGACGCAGCTGCTGCGCGATCTCGGCTTTCGCACCGTCGCGATGGCACTGCGCAACGACTCCGTACGGCTCGACGATCCGCGCCTTGCCGCCGAAGAAAAGCTTGCCATCGTCATGGGCACGGAGGGCGACGGGCTCGCGTCCTCGACCATCGCGAGCTGCGACTACACGGTCAGGATCCCGATGTACCACGGCGTCGACTCGCTCAATGTCGCCGCAGCGAGCGCCGTGGCGTTCTATGAGCTGGGACTTCCCCCGCTGAACGAAAAGGAGGACTGACATGCTGAACAATACCGGCTTCGACCTCTGGGCCGACGGCTATGACAAGAGCGTCGGCCTCTCCGACGAGAACGACCGCTACCCCTTTGCGGGTTACCGCGCCATGATGAACGCGCTCTATCAGCGCGTGCTCGCGCAGAGCGGGCGTGATGTGCTGGACATTGGCTTCGGCACAGGCGTTTTGACCTCGCGGCTCTACGAGCAGGGCTGCCGCATCTATGGGCAGGACTTTTCCGCGCGCATGATCGAACTGGCGCAGGCCAAAATGCCGGACGCGCGGCTCTATCAGGGTGATTTTTCCAAAGGCCTTGTGCCCGAGCTTTACGCACAGCAGTACGACGCCATCGTCGCGACCTACTCGCTCCACCACCTGACGGACACGCAGAAAATCGGCTTTCTGCACACACTCCTGCCGCTTTTGAAGCAGGACGGCTGTATTTTCATCGGCGACGTCGCCTTCCGCACGCGCGAAGAGCTCGAAGCGTGTCGAACTGCGGCATGCGAGGATTGGGACTCAGATGAAATTTACTTCGTCTACGGCGAACTCCGTCCCCACTTCCCCACGCTGACGTTTGAATCCTTCTCCCACTGCACTGCACTCCTGACGCTGCGAAAATAATTTCCCTGGAAATATAATAAAAAGCCTCTGTATGGTCAACCCATACAGAGGCTTTTCTGTGAAGCATTATTCCTTTTCAGTCGTTCAAATGGTCGAGGATCGCCGCGATCAGCTGCTCCTTGCCCGTGCCCTTTTCGGCAGAGAACGGAATGACGAGCTCATCGTCGCGCAAACTCAGCGTCTCGCGAATTTGGGCAAGATTCGGCTCGATCTCGCGCGCTTTGAGCTTGTCGAGCTTGTTCGCCACGATCACGACGGGACAGCCCGTCTGCACGAAGTAGTCGTGCATCGTCACGTCGTCCGCCGTCGGCTTGTGCCGCGCGTCGACGATCTGCACGCCGAGGTGAATGAGCCCCGCAGACTGGAAATAGCTCTCCATCAGCTTGCCCCAGCGGTCGCGCTCGGTCTTGGAGACCTTGGCGTAGCCGTAGCCCGGCAGGTCGACGAGGTAGAGCTTGCCGTCGATCTTAAAGTAGTTGATCTGCGAGGTCTTGCCCGGGGACGCACCCACGCGGGCAAAGTTCTTGCGGTTGACAAGTCGGTTGATGACGGACGATTTGCCGACGTTCGACCGTCCCGCAAACGCGAGCTGCGGCATCCCGTCGCGCACGAACTGCTTTTCCGACGCCGCCGAGAGGATGAATTCGACCTTGTTGAAGTTGATCGCCATGGTTTTCGTTTCCTTTCAGCTCATTTCGCCCGCACGCAGCGTGCTGTGCGCGCTCTCCTGCACGGGAGGAAGATAGCTCTCGTGCGCGGCAGCGGTGCATTTTTCGGGCAGCACCAGCGCTTCGGCAAAGACGGCGTCCACCGTCTCGACCGGTACAAAGCGCAGCTTTTCGCGCACCAGCGGGTCGATCTCGTCGAGATCCTTTTCATTCTCCTTCGGGAGAATGACCGTATGTACGCCCGCGCGCAGCGCGCCCATTGTCTTTTCGCGCAAGCCCCCGATGGCGAGCACACGGCCGCGCAGCGTGATCTCGCCCGTCATGGCGACATCGCGGTGTACCGCCTGCCCCGTCAGCGCGGAGAGCACCGCTGTCGCGATGGCGATACCGGCGCTGGGTCCGTCCTTGGGGATGGCCCCCTCAGGGAAGTGGATATGGATGTCCTTCGTCTTGTAGAAGTCCGGCGCGATGCCGAGCTCCTGCGCCCGCTGGCGCAGGCACGAGAGTGCCGCGCGGCAGCTCTCCTGCATCACGTCGCCCAGGTTGCCCGTGAGCTCGACCTTGCCGCTGCCATCCATCACGCCGACCTCGACGGGCAGAATTTCGCCGCCCACCTCGGTCCACGCAAGGCCGTTCACCACGCCGACAAGGTCCTTTTCGGGAATCTTCTCCTGTGCAGCACGCGGCGCACCGAGGAAGTCCTTGATGTTCTTCTCTGTCACGGTGACTCGCTTTACATCGCTTGTAGCAAGCTGCATTGCCGCCTTGCGGCAGATCTTGCCGAGCTGACGCTCAAGCGAGCGCACGCCGCTCTCGCGCGTGTAGAGCGCGATGGCCGCGCGGATGGCGCTCTCATCCACGCGCAGGCTCGAGGCCGTCAGCCCGTGGGCCTGACGCTCCTTGGGCAGCAGGTGCCGCTGCGCGATCTGCACCTTCTCCTCGTCCGTGTAGCTGGGGATTTCAATGATCTCCATGCGGTCGAGCAGCGGGCGCGGAATGGTGTCGAGCGTGTTGGCCGTCATGATGAACATCACGCGGCTCAGATCGACGGGAATTTCAAGATAGTGATCGCGGAAGGCGTAGTTCTGCTCGCTGTCGAGCACTTCTAAAAGCGCCGACGCGGGGTCGCCGCGCCCGTCGCTTCCCATCTTGTCGACCTCGTCGAGCACGAGCAGCGGATTCATCGAGCCGCTGCGGGAGATAGCCTCGATGATGCGGCCGGGCATCGCGCCGATGTAGGTCTTGCGGTGGCCGCGGATATCCGCCTCGTCACGCACGCCGCCGAGCGACAGCCGCGCGACCTTGCGGTTCATCGCCTTGGCGACCGACAGCGCGATCGACGTCTTGCCGACACCCGGAGGGCCGACGAGACATAAAATCTGCCCCTTCGCCTCGGGGTTGAGCTGGCGCACGGCGATGAACTCTAAAATGCGCTCCTTGACCTTCTGCAAGCCGTAGTGGTCGCGGTCAAGAATCTTGCGCGCGGCGTCTACGCTGGCGCGCTCCTTCGTCTCCTCGCCCCAGGGCATTTCCATGCAGGTGTCGAGATAGTTGCGCAGCACACTCGCCTCGGCGCTGCCGAACGGCTGCTTGGCGAGCTTGTCCACATCTTTCAGCAGCTTGCGCTCCACTTCTTCGCTCAGGTGCGCCTTGCTGATCTTCTCGCGGTACTCGTCGAGTTCTTCGTCCTCCCCGCCCTCACCGATCTCGTTCTGTAAGACCTTGATCTGCTCGCGCAGGACAAAATCCTTCTGAATTTTTCCGACGCGGGAGCGGACCTTGCTTTCAATGTCCTGCTCCATGGCGGTAACTTCGATCTCGCGGCGCAGAATCTCGTTCATGCGCTGCAATCTCGGCAGCGGGCGCAGCTCGTCGAGGATATCCTGTTTGTCCTGATAGCGCAGGTTGAGCTGCTGGGCGATAAAGTCAGCGAGATAGCCGGGATCGTTCGTCGACAAAATGGCGGCGTAAACATCGTCCGGCAATTTCTGCGCGAGCTCGGCATATTCCGTCACGCTGGCGTAGGTCTGGCGCAGCATCGCTTCCGTCCGCTTGCTATGGCACGAGGTGGCCGGCTCGTCGATGAGCTCGACCTGCGCCTGCAAAAACGGCTCGCGCTGCCACAGCCGCTTGAGGCGGGCGCGGCACGCGCCCTCCATCATCACGCGCAGCACGCGGTCAGACACGCGCAAAATCTGCGTCACGCGCGCGACCGTGCCGATCTCGTACAGGTCTTTTTCCTCCGGCTGCTCCACGCCGATCTCACGCTGGGTGATGAGAAAAATCTCCTCCCCGTTTTCCATGGCGCGCTCAAGCGCGTGCACGGAGATCGGACGCTCGAGGTCAAAGCTCGTGTTCATGCGAGGGAACACATTGAGCCCGCGCATGGCGATGACCGGAAGATTTTTTGTTACAGGTTCCATGGGGTTTCTCCTTATGAAGCGGAGTCTGCCGGCAGCGACGGCTGCGGCGCCTCCCCTTCTTTCTCTGTGCGGTGGGAAATTTTCGGCTGTTCCGTCCCCTCCACGCAGCCCGGCGTGATGGTCACGCGGTCGATCGTGCGGTCGGACGGGATGTCGTACATCACGTTCATCAGCAGACCCTCCATTACCGCGCGCAGGCCGCGCGCGCCGATCTTGCGCTCGATGGCCTTGTCGGCAATCGCTTCGAGCGCCTTGGGCTCGAACGTGAGCTCGGCGTCGTCGTAAGAAAACAGCTTTTGATACTGCTTGACGAGCGCGTTTTTCGGCTGGGTCAGGATCTTGACAAGGTCGTCGCGCGTCAGCGCGTCGAGCGCCGTGATGACCGGCAGTCTGCCGACCAGCTCGGGGATGATGCCGAACTTCAAGATATCGTGCGGCTGCACCTCGCGTAAAATCTTGCTTTCATCCACGTCGTTTTTGCTCTTGAGCTCCGCGCCGAAGCCCATCGACTTGCGGTCGAGACGGCTCTCGATGATCTTCTCGATGCCCTCGAACGCGCCGCCGCAGATGAAGAGGATGTTGTGCGTGTCGATCTGGATGAACTCCTGCTGCGGGTGCTTGCGGCCGCCCTGCGGCGGGACGTTCGCGACCGTGCCCTCGACGATTTTCAGCAATGCCTGCTGCACGCCCTCGCCGGAGACGTCACGCGTGATGGAGGTGTTCTCGCTCTTGCGGGCGATCTTGTCGATCTCGTCGACATAGATGATGCCGCGCTCGGCGAGCTCCACGTCGTAATCCGCCGCCTGAAGCAAGCGGAGCAGAATGTTTTCCACATCGTCGCCGACGTAGCCCGCCTCGGTGAGGGTCGTCGCGTCCGCGATGGCGAACGGCACCTTCAGAATGCGGGCGAGCGTCTGGGCAAAGAGCGTCTTGCCGCTGCCAGTAGGGCCGAGGAGCAGGATGTTGCTCTTTTGCAGCTCCACCTCGTCGTCGCCGCCGAAGAAGATGCGTTTATAGTGGTTGTAGACGGACACGGACAGCGCAACCTTGGCCGCCTCCTGCCCGATGATATACTGGTCGAGCACCTCGCGAATTTCGCGCGGCGTGGGGATGGAGTCGGGCGCTTCCAGCTCGTCGTGCGGCTCATAGCCGTCCTCCAGCACGTCCATGCACAGGCGGACGCACTCATCGCAGATGCGCACGCCAGGCCCCTGGATCATGCGGTGCACTTCGTGCTCGCTCTTGCCGCAGAACGAGCAGCGAAGCTCTTTTTTCCTATCTTCACTCATAAGTCAAACTGTCCTTATCTCTTGTAAATGACCTTGTCCACAAGGCCGTAGGCCTGCGCCTCGTCCGCCGTCATCCAGTGGTCGCGCTCGGAGTCGAGCTTGACCTGCTCGGGCGTCTTGCCGGTGTTCTCGGCCAGGATCTTATTCAAGCGCCGCTTGATGCGCAGGAAGTGCTCCACGTCGCTCTCCATATCCGTGACCTTGCCCTGCGTACCGGCGGAGGGCTGGTGGATCATAATCTCCGCGTTCGGCAGCGCAATGCGCTTGCCCTTGGCGCCGGACGAGAGCAGGAACGCGCCCATGCTGGCGGCGAGGCCGACGCAGATGGTGGACACGTCGCACTTGATATACTGCATCGTGTCGTAGATTGCCATGCCAGCCGTCACACTGCCGCCGGGGGAGTTGATATAGAGCTGGATGTCCTTGTCGGGGTCCTTGGCCTCGAGAAACAGCAGCTGCGAAACGATCAGGCTCGCGGTCGCGTCGTTGACCTCTTCGCCGAGGAAGATGATACGGTCTTCCAGCAGGCGGGAGAAAATGTCGTAGGAGCGCTCGCCGCGGTTGGTCTGTTCAATGACGTAAGGGACTAAACTCATCTTGGTAACCTCCTTGTTCATACCCTGTTCAAAAAATTGGTATGTACACAATCAACCACAAATGGCAGGCATTTGTGGTTGATCGTCGTTTCTATCTATTATGGCCGCTTTGCCGATTATTCAGCCTTTTCTTCTTCCTTCTTGGCGGACTTTTTGGCAGCGGTCTTCTTGGCGGGCTTTTCCTCGCCTTCAGCGGCTTCGCCCTCGGCTTCCTTCTTGGGAGCCTTCTTCTTTTCGATCTTCGCGCTGTCCACGACGACGCTGATGGCCTTGTCGCGGATGATCTGCGTGCGGACGGACATGGCGTCAAGATACTTCTTGAGCTCGTTGACGTCCATGCTGTACTTCTCAGCAAGGTCGTTGTACTGCTTTTCGACCTCCTCGTCGGTGGCCTCGAGCTTCTCTTCCTTGATGATGGCGTTCACGGCGAGGTCCATGCGCACCTGACGGGTCGCGGGCTCCTTGCCCTCCTCCAGGAACTTGGCTTCATCCATGTTGGTCATCTTGCAGTACTGGTCATAGGGGATGCCCTGAGACTGTAAGCGCTGCTTGAACTCCTCAAGGAAGCGGGCGCACTGCTCATCGATGAGCGCATCGGGGATGTCGCACTCGATGTTCGCGGCGACCTTCTCCATCAGCTCGTTCTCGACGGCATACTTGGCGGACTGCTCGCGCTGCTCGGTGATCTCGCGCTTGATGCTGTCCTTGAGCTCCTTGAGCGTGTCGTACTCGGACACGTCCTTGGCGAAGTCGTCATCAAGCTTGGGAAGCTCCTTGCACTTGATCTCCTTGGCCTTGACGTGGAAGACGACCTTCTTGCCGGCGAGGTCCTTGTGATAATCCTCGGGGAAGGTGATGTCGAGATCCTTCTCTTCGCCGGCCTTCATGCCGATGACCTGATCCTCAAAGCCGGGGACGAAGCTGCCGGAACCGAGCTCGAGCTCGTAATTCTCGCCCTTACCGCCCTCGAACGCTTCGCCGTTGTCGAAGCCCTCGAAGTCGATGACGGCGATGTCGCCCTTCTTGGCCTTGCGGTCGACGGAGACGAGGCGGGCGTTGCGCTCGGCCATCTCATTGAGGCGCTCCTTGACATCGTCGGCGCTGACCTTGATCTCTTCCTTCTCAGCCGTCAGGCCCTTGTACTCGCCGAGCTTGACCTCGGGATACACGGCAACGGTCGCCTTGAAGGTGAAGCCGTTCTCGTCGATCTTGTCGTCCACGATCTCGATCTCGGGATAGCCGACAACATCGAGGCCGCTCTGGCCGATGGCCTGCGTATATGCCTCGGGCAGGGCGATGTCAACGGCATCGCTGTAGAAAACGCCCGCGCCGTAGAGCTTTTCGATCATCTTGCGGGGGGCCTTGCCGGGGCGGAAGCCGGGAATGCTGAGCTTGCCGCGGGCCTTGGCGTAGGCCTTGGCAACGGCGGCTTCAAATTCCTCCGCGCCGACCTCGACGGTCACCGCGACTCTGCTCTTTTCCAGCTTTTCAACATTTTTGACAGTCATGATTTCTTTTTCCTCCGTTTAACATCAGATAATGATGCTTTTGCAAAGTGGAATTATACCATAGCTTCCTCAAAATTTCCACCCTTTTTTGCATCAATTTATGTCTTAATTGCAAATTTTTACAGGCTGAAAGGCGACATAATCCGCCGCGATCAGCGCATATTCGGTTTTTTCGCGCATCCCCTCGAACGCGCGGCGGTGCGTGTAGCCGTGCAGATGCCCGTAATAGCAGCGCTCGACCTCGTATTTGTCGAGAAGCTCGAGCATCTCGGGACACTTGTAGCCCTGATAGATGGGCGGATAGTGCAGAAAGCAGTAGATGGGCTTCCCCTCCGCCGCCTTGAGCGACGCTTCAAGCCGCAGCGCCTCGCGCGCGAGCATCTTGCCCGTGTGCGTGCCCGCGGCGTCCTCTTCATAAAACCAGCCGCGCGTGCCGCAGATGGCGTGGTCGCTGTAGAAAAAGGCGTTGTTGTAGAGGATATCGAGCGTTGTGATGTCGTGCTCGGCAAAAAACTTTTTCATCTTCGACGCCGTGCCCCACCAGTAGTCGTGGTTGCCCTTTAAGAGGATTTTCCTCCCCGGCAGCGCGTCAATAAACTGAAAATCCGGCAGCGACTGCTCGAGCGACATCCCCCACGAGATATCCCCCGCGATGACGATGACGTCGTCATCGTTGAGCTTCGAGAAATTTTCCCGAATGCGCTCGACATAGTTTGCCCACTTGGGGCCGAACACGTCCATGGGCTTGTTCGTGCCGAGCGATAAGTGCAGGTCGCCGATCGCGTATAGTGCCATCGCGTGCCTCCCTTCCAAAGTCAGATCAAAATGCGTTTGCGATGTAGCGGATGCGCGTTTTGCCCGCGCTGCGGTGCACATCGGTGTAGACCTCCGCCACGTCGAAGCGGGCGGGCACATCCAGCTCGCGCCCGCTCAAGTACAAAAGCGCCGCGGCACGCAGCTTTTCCTGCTTTTTCACCGTGACGTACTCGCGCGGCGCACCGTACTGCAAATTTGTGCGCAGCTTCACCTCGACGAACAGCAGCACGCCGTCCTTCTCGGCGATGAGGTCGATCTCGCCGAAGCGGCAGCGCCACTCTCGTTCCACGATGCGGCAGCCGCGCTCGCTCAGATACTTTTCGACCAGCGCCTCGCCCCAGTCGCCGTCCTGCTTCGTGCTCATCGCCGCGCCTCCCACTTTTTGAGGAACGTCATGCGGTGCACGGGGCTCGGGCCGTACTGATCGAGCATCTGGTAGTGAAGCTTTGTGCCGTAGCCCTTGTGCCTGGCGAACTGATACTCGGGATACATCGGGTCGAGCACTTCGACCACATAATGGTCACGGCTGACCTTCGCCAGCACGCTCGCCGCGGCGATGGATAAGCTCGCGCCGTCCCCGCCGACGATGGTCTCGTGCGGCGTGGTGATCTTTGCCGACGCGCCGTGGTCGCGGTTGCCGTCGATGAGCGCATAGTCCGCTGGGATTTGCAGCGCATCGATGGCGAGCTGCATCGCCTTCATGCGTGCGCTCAAAATATCCGTTGCGTCGATCTCCTTCTCGTCGACGGACGCGATGGCGTAGGCGACGGCTTTTTCACAGATGACGGGAAACAGCGCCTCGCGCTTTTTCTCCGTCATCTTCTTGGAGTCATTCAGCCCCTCGATCTCACAGCCCTCCGGCAGGATGACGGCGGCGGCGTACACAGGGCCCATCAGCGGCCCCGCGCCCGCCTCGTCCACGCCGCAGACGGATGAAAAGCCCGCGGAGCGGGCTTTGTCCTCGTAGTGTAGGTTGACGCTCATGTGCGCTCGCCCTCCGGCGGGAATTCGAGCGTAAAGCGGCCGAGCTTGCCGCCGCGGAACTCGTCGAGCAGGATACGGCTCATGCGCTCGGTGTCGACCTCGCCGCCGGAGATCAGAAAGCCGCGCTTGCGCCCCGCCTTTTCGAGCAGTGCATAGCCGTCGTCCTCTTCCGAAACGGTGAGCTTGTAGCGCTCCTCGATGGCCTTGGGATAATTTTTGCCGAGGTAATCCATCAGGCGCATGGCGAGCTCTTCGATGTCGACGACCTCGTCGCGGATGGCGCCGGTGAAGGCTAAACGCACGCCGACGCTGCTGTCCTCAAATTTCGGCCACAGGATGCCTGGCGTATCAAGGAGCTCGAGCGTCTTGTCGACCGGCACCCACTGCTTCGTGCGCGTGACGCCGGGGCGGTCCTCCGCCTTGGCGCTCTTGCGGCCGGAGACCTTGTTGATAAACGTCGACTTGCCAACGTTCGGGATGCCGAGTACCATCACGCGCAGCACGCGGCCGATCTGGCCCTTGGCCTCGTAAGAGGCGATCTTATCGTGCAGCAGCGTGCGCACGGCGGAAGAAAACTGCTTCACGCCCCCGCCCTGCTTCGCGTCCGTTTCGATGACGGCGCAGCCGAGCGAGCGGAAATACGCCGCCCACTTTTTCGTCATCTCAGGGTCGGCCTGATCGACGCGGTTCAAAACGATCAAACGGGGCTTGCCCGCCGTCAGTTCGTCCACATCGGGGTTGCGGCTGCTCATCGGGATGCGCGCGTCCAGAATTTCGCACACGGCGTCCACGTTGCCGAGCTCCGCCGTGATCATGCGGCGGGTCTTGGTCATGTGCCCCGGGAACCAGCTCAGAGAATCCAACTGCATTTGCTCGTCCCCCTTTACTGCAAAAGGCCGATGCGGCCAAACTCGCGCTGCTCGGTCAGATAGTCGCGTCCCGGGAAGACGAGGAACACCGCCTTGCCGATCAGAAGGCGCGTGTCCACCGTGCCGAGCGAGGAATCGCGGCTGTCGTTCGAATGGTTGCGGTTGTCACCCATGAGGAAGACTTCGCCCTCCGGCACGGTAAGCGGGAACACGGTGCCCTCTTCGCGATAGGTGTAGTCGTTAATGTAGTCCTCGTCCAGAAGCTCGCCGTCCACATAGACCTGACCCAAGTTAAAGTCGATGTCCACGGTCTGGCCCGCGGTGGCGATGACGCGCTTGACGATGGGCTTCGAGTCAAAGGTCTCCTTGCGCGCGATGACGATATCGCCGACCTGATAGTCGCCGCAGAGCAGCGAGTTGACGACGAGAAGCCGGTCGCCGTCCTGCAGCGTCGGGATCATTGACGGGCCGGAAACGCCCATCAGCCGCACAAGAAACGTAAACACCAGCACAACGACCAGCAGCGCCGAGACGAGAGACGAGACCGTCTCATACACGTCGCGTCCGGGGATCTTTTCCACGATCTCCTCCTGCGGCTGCTCGCTGATCTCCATTTTCTGATCAAATTCGTCCATTTCGGTCTCCTAAACCCAGCGCCGCGCAGCGGCGGACTAACAGTCTCCCTCTGCGGCAAAATACGCCTGATTTTCTAATGTATTATTGTAGCACGCTTTTTGAAAAAGGCAACAAAAAAAGCATGGCGGAAACGCCATGCTTTTTTGTTCTCAAAGAATCTGCCTTACAGCTTCTCGCGGATCTTGGCAGCCTTACCGACGCGGCCGCGCAGGTAATACAGCTTGGCGCGGCGAACATAACCGCTGCGCACGGTCTCGACCTTCTCGATGAGGGGGGAGTGGATGGGGAACACCTTCTCGACGCCGACGCCGTAGGCAAGACGACGAACGGTGAAGGTCTCCTCAAGACCGCCGTGCTTCTTCGCGATGACGATGCCCTCGAAGACCTGGATACGCTCGCGGGAGCCTTCCTTGATCTTGACATGAACGCGGACGGTGTCGCCGACGTTGATGACGGGCATTTCCTTTTTCAGCTGCTGGGATTCGAGCTCTTTGATGAGATCCATGGATATTTTCCTCCTATTTATAGGCGTTCTTGACCGCTTTTCTTCGGCGCTGTCGGGACTCTTTCACCCGCGCACGGCAGAGGACCGCCCTTTTCAAGCTATGGTAGCATATCACATCCCCAACGGGAATGCAAGCATTATTTGCAAAAACACGGCAGAAATCAGCGGAAAACGTTCATTTCCGCGTCGTAGACCTCTTTTCGGCGCACGCGAACAAAGTCCGGCGCGATCTCCGGCAGGTGCCGCGCGACCGCCGCGCCGATCAGCGCGGGGTTGAGACCCGGGTCCTGCGCGGCGACGACCGCATCGGCGAGGATCACGCCCTCCCCCTCCGTCAGCGTGAGCGAGCGGATGAGCGGCGCAATGTTGAGCTCGGTCATGCCCTTGTGCTTCGTGCGCTTTTCGACAAAGATCTCCTCCTGCGTAAAAAACTCGCGGATGCGCTCGCACGCACCCTCGGGCACGCCGTTGTCGTATTCCATTTCGAGCTGTGCGCGCAGGTTGACCATCTCTCGCACGGGGCGCGTCACGCTATAGCAGTCCAGCACGCGAAGGCCTGCGGGCATACCGGTGTTCAGCGCCTCGGCCACGCCCGCGCCCGTGCTGTCTTCCACGCTTTCAAAGTCGAGGATCTCGCAGTCGCTCGACTGCCCCACGGGCAGCGGCAGCACGATGGACAGAATCGGGTGCGGGTGGAAGCCGTTGGAGTGCTTGATAGAAAGGCCCGCGCGCGGGAACACACGCTGGAACGTGCGCATCACGTCAAGATGCGAAATGTAGGACGCCTGATGCTCCTTGACAAAAACCAGCCGCAATTTAGACATCGCATTTCCCTCCCACCAGGCAGTTTGCGCCGCAGGCGTTGCAGTGCGTGCGGCAATCCGGCGTCGTCACGCCCTCATAGCTCAGCGCGTGCTCACGCTTCAAATACCCCGGTGCAACGCCGCAGGAGATCATGCTCCACGGCAGAATTTCATCCTCGCTGCGGCGGCGGTTGGCGTAAAAGTGCGGGTCAAGACCGCACTCCTCAAAGGCCTCCATCCAGCGGTTCAGATCAAAATAGTCCTCCCACGCGCTGAGCGTTTCTCCCTTGCGCCACGCGGTCTCGATGACCTTGCCGAGCCGGCGGTCGCCGCAGGAGATGACCGCCTCCATGAAGCTCGTGGGCGAGGGGTGCCAGTTGTACGTGACGGACTTGGTGTTCATCGCCTCGCGCAGGAGCTTGACGCGGCGCTCGTACTCTTCAATGGGGATCTGCGGCTCCCACTGGAACGCCGTGTGCGGCTTTGGCACAAACCACGAGGTCGACACCGTGATGCGCACGCCGCGCGTCTTGTTGAGTGCGCTTTCGCGCCAGGCGTGCATGACATGGGCCGCGATGTCGGCAATGCCGAGCACGTCCTCGTCCGTCTCGGTCGGAAGGCCGAGCATGAAGTAGAGCTTGACCGCGCTGTATCCGCCCGCAAACGCGCGGCGGCAGGATTCGAGCAGATCTTCCTCCGTCAGATTCTTGTTGTCGTCGTATGCCGGGTCTTGCGGGCAGGAAGCATCAAGCGGTGTTGCCGGAGCAA
>ERZ772870.1229-NODE-1229-length-19921-cov-3.592017_pt1 | contig 19921 bp, 10 predicted proteins | sample MGYA00511376_ERZ772870 | MGnify/ENA primary metagenome ERZ772870 (study PRJEB29015, sample SAMEA2737719) | human gut metagenome | biome: human gut; feature: human-associated habitat; material: faeces | place: China | collected 2012 ... | reverse complement strand
TCTTCCCCCTCCTGCCGAGCCAATACAAGCATTGCGGCACAGCAATTACGATATAACTGCATTAGCATATCCTGGCTCGCTTTTTCTTGTTCAGACAAAAGTCCAATATCACTGATATTTACCACCGCGCCATTTTTGTAGATATCCATTGAAAGTAAGACCGACTTGCTTTTCACTTTTCGCATCAGATTACACATATCAGACAAATCACTTTCAAAGAACGCAGAAACCGTCAGCTTGACGCACGGTCCATTTATACTACACGTAACAAAAATGTCCGTGTCATTCATTGTCGTATGAAACATTCCCGACCGCATATTCGCACACCTACTCACAAAGAATCACCTCGTCACCACTTAATAAATTCATTTTCAACTAAAGTCATCATTGGCCTGCAATTTTTGCAGTTGCTCACCACGCGCCGCGAGAAGGCTGATGACATGCGCGGTATCCGGCCACTTGCCGGAAAAAGCAAGTGGCCGGGATTCAGTTACGCCTTATGGCAAGCGCCCCAAACGTAGTTGCGCTTATCGTCGTAACCGTAGACAAGCAGCGTCACACGGTCGCCGCGAGTCAGCAGCTCATCGGAAGCGGTACGGGCAACGCGGGCCTGGATGTTGCCGACATCCACAATCAGGCGGTAGTAGTTATCCTGAACGGAAGTCACAGTAGCACCGTAAGCACCGTTGCGGGCCAGGCTGTGGATATTCATAGCGGGATTCGCACGGCGTTCCAGAATAGCACGGTTCATACGCAGGCTGACAGTGCCGTTCTCATTATCCACATTCAGGTCTTCGATGACAACGGGAATGCCTTCGCCAACATGGAACTTCTTGGACACATCGTCGATGTACTCATAAGCGGACAGAGCACCAGCACCGATGCTGGTCTCAACGCCCAGAGCCTCAGCGATGACGTAATCAGGGCCGCTGGACAGGATAGAAGCGATAGCGCGAGAGCCGTTCTGAACATCGGCATTACGGCCAAAGAAGTGACGGTTGCGCTGGAGCTGCATAGCATCCTGACGAGAACCAGCGAACACAACCTCGCCGTCATCGGACTTGGCTTCCATGTACGGGCAGAAGTTGATGATAGCGCCATTCATCAGCTTTGCTTTGCGCAGATAGCGGCGCTGACGAGTAGTCGCATCGTTCTCTTCAATGCCCTTCATAAGGCTGAAGTAGAAGAAGTCCTCAGCGGGAATCATGACGCGCAGCGTGCCACGGCTCACTTCAACCACAGCGCTGCCATTTTGAACCGGGCGAACGCCAAAGACCTTGCCCTGCAGGAAACGGCGAGGGCCACGCTTGTTGTCAGCAATGCAGCGGCGCATCTCAGCCAGGTCACGAGCGCGGCGGTCTTCAGGCATATCGACATGCAGCATATCATTGCCGTCATCGATGAAAGCGCCAATCGCCAGGTCGTCGTCATTGAAACGGCGAGTTGCGCGAGGAGCCTCGCTGCCGTCCTCATCAATGCCCTCATCAGCGGAGGCGGCTTCAGGTGCTTCTTTTGCCTCCTGCGGTTCAGATACCGGCGCGGCGTTTACATTTTCTTCGGGTGCAGCGGCGACAGCAGCTTCATTGGTTTCAACGGCAGTGGGATTCAGCATTTCGTTTTCGTTCATGGTATTTGTCTCCTTTGTATTAAAAAAAGAAATATGAGATTATCGACATTCGTCGCTGCCCGGTAGCAGGATTCGGGCACTGTCCACCACACGCCGCGCGGAGGCTGTCGATTTGTGTGGTTCCTGACCCGCATGGAGCGAATCAGGGAAAAAGAAAGCCCCCGGTCACACAATCAGTAACCGGGGGCTAAGGAACAAATTATTTATTTTTTGAAGGCGTTTTTCTTTTTAGGTGCGGGTTCATCCGTTGCCAGTAAATCTTTCTTGGACAAACGCGGTTTCATGCGCTCTTCGGAGCGCTTTTGTGTAATGTCTGTATTGATTTCCTTCTGGCGCTGGATATCACCGAACGACGATTCACGAGACTCAATCGCGTCATGTTTGCGGGCATTAGGATAAAGGTCTGCGGTTTTCGGAAGCTCTGCCCATTTGGTCGGAACGAAATGCGGGTCATTGAACAGAGGATGATGAATAAATCCGAAACGCTTGGCTTCCAGCATGTTCTGGCCATTCGTCATAATCAAAATCTGTTCCTTTTCCAAATGCTGAACTTCATCCGGGTTCACAAGGTTTCGTTTGCCGTCGCCTTCACTGAGCGAATACCCTTGCATCACACCGCGATTTCCGGCAGAAGAAGCGCGAGTATCGCTGACGCTCTTGGCGCGAATCGTAACGATGCCGCTCTTATCAGAGATGTATTCGGCTGTATACTTATCGTTACAACCCAGAACCAGCATTGTATTGCAGCAGCCGATGATAGTTTCGGCGTTTTCCTCGCCGTACAGCTGAGTCAACTGCGGTAAGCTCTGCAAGATAAGAGAAACTGCAATCTTACGAGAACGTGCAGTAGCAATCGTCTTTTCGAAGTTCGGCCAGACACCGGTGTTTGCTAGCTCGTCCGCAACAACGTTGACGGGGATGCGTCCTTCGCCGCCAACTGCATCAAAAGCCTCTTTCAGGTCCTTGAACAGGAAGCTCAAAAGCAGAGAAGAAAGCAGCTGCATGGAAGCGTTATCATCCGAGATGATAAGGAACAGTGCAGTCTTTTCTGCGCCAAGATTTGCAAGGCGAATATCATCGTTACTGATAACGCGGCGAACCTTGTAGGTCATGAACAGCTGGAGTCGAGTATTCAAGCCGCCAACAATGTTGGGCTGCACACGTTCGCCCATGCCCTTAAACACTGCCCAGGCAGATGCAGCAGGATGGCTCAACGGCACATACTTGAAGTTTGCTTCCCACTTATCAAGGTCGTTGTGAAGCAGAGCGTCATAGATATCAGAGATGTTACAGGTCGGAGCATCCTCCTCCCATTCAGAGAGTTTCCTGTCCCCTTCTTCATCGCCATAGAACGAATGAGCAAGATATTCTACAACCCGGCGTCTATCTACCATTGCGGATTCCGGATTCTTCACAATCTCAATCAGAGATTGCTCATCTTCCCGAGTGATATACGGCAACTGCGTCAAAAGTTCTTTTGCACGGCGCTCATAAATTTCAATCAAGCTCTTTTCACGGATATATGCGCAATAAGAAACCGCAACGCGGAACAGGTTCTCTTCCGAGCTTTCCCAGAACGGGTCGCCCTTGCTGTTTGCGCCGCCGCCAGTATTGGCAATAACGGTTTTACAGAAGGTAATCACACGCTGGTCATCAATGTTGCCGGTAATTGGGTCATAAATTTCCTGAACACAATCCCATGCATTAGAAAGGTCCAGATTGATAAGGTTAAAGACCTTGACCTTATAACCACGGGATTCAAGAAGTTTACGCATATCGTTGTGGATTTCGCCTTTCGGGTCAGTGACCACAACCGATTCGCCACGCACAATAGATTGGAATACCGCCGTTCTGACATAGCCAAAAGACTTGCCTGAGCCAGGAGGTCCGATAAGGATAAGGTTTCGGTTGCCGGTAGGTTCAAAGGGCAGCGCGATAACCTCCTCACCGTCTTGCGTGAACTGTCCAAGAATCGTACCAGTCACGTTTTCTACCGGACCGACCTCATAGACTTTTTTGGCTTCTGCTTCGTTCATCCAACGAGCCGTGCCGTATGTGCCCGCCATAGACGTTGCAACACCACGGTCGTCCACTTCTTTGGTCGCGTTGAGGTCTGTGTTATTGACTGAAAACCGGATAATAACGAATGTAATGGCGCACGCAAAGACAAGCGCCGTCACAATACCGTAACCGGTCGTCAGGGCAAGCACAAAGCCCCGCAAAATCCCCGCATCCCATTCCCCAACAAAGACTTTTGCAATACATCCTGCCGGGAAAAGACTGACAAGAAAGGAAAAGCAGAACAAAAGTACGAGCTTTTCACCCTTCGACAGCATCAGAATTTTCGTTTTGAATTCGTTCCATTTCGTCACTGTCCATCCACCTCACTGCTGGTATCGCTGGTATCATTGGTATTTTCTGTGCTGTCGGAAGTATCCAAATTCTCAACTTCCCCTTCTGTAACGGTCGTATCCACTTCCTGCAAGATAAAGTTGTCAGGGTTTGTATCGTCAAGAGAATCCGTGACGACCTTCAAAATATTATCGTTGTACCAGAATTCCCAGCCAAAGATTCTCGAAACATCCTCAATCGGCATCGTAAACGTATTGTCTTGGGCCAACGTCATCGTATCGGTCCAGGCATCCGATGTATTACGCGACGTGTATTTGAAAGTTTTCTTGTCGCCACGGATTTCAAAATACTCGCTTGCTTTGGTCAAAGCCCTTGCCGATGGCACATATTCCCAATGTCCATAAGTGATGGGAACATAAAGAAGACCCGCGTCCTCCGCATACTGCGTATTGCTGTCATAAGCCTCAGCCAACGCACGAACCGAAACGCACAAGCGGCCATCGCTATTGATGGAGAATTGCATCCCGGGCACCAAAGAACCGTTCAAGATAACGCATTTCGTAGGAGCAGTCTTTTCACCTTTCAGGATAGCCTGACCATCTTCTCGATTCTTGATTGCCTGGTCGTAATCTTCCTGGGAACTGAAGATGTAAAGCCGTTCACAGGAACCTTCTTTTCGAAGCTGTGAAAAATCTGTTGGATAATCAATGACAAGCGAATCCTTATCAAGCTCATAGACTTCCTCACCGGAAACAATGCACTTCAAGTATTCGTCGTCAACGCTATAGCCGTTCGAATCGTCATATCCAGTCGTGCCCACTCTATCGACAACAAAGTTTCCATCAGCATCAAAGTGTCCGGATTCCGAAACGATATCCTTCTCATCGACGCCCAAAATTGTGCCAACAGATTCTTCGCTTGACGTAGAGTCATCGGAAGAAGTATTCGTTTCATCCACAGTTTCACTTTCTGAGGTTCCATCATCAGGCACAGGAGTTTCAGCAGGCTCCATATGTTCCGGGTTTGGACGCAGGTACACGGTATGACCGCTGAAAATTTCAAGGCCGTTTCCGTTTTCATCCGTATACGGAATCAAACCCATACTTTCAATCACTTGAGCCTTCTCCTTATATAAAGGAGAACCATCGCCCATTTTCACTTCCTTGTATCCGTTGCAATCGAGGTTGTTCGGGCTCTTGACGTTCAGTTTAGTCAAAACGATTTCACCGTCTTTCATTTGGGTGCCGCCTGATGTATCCACTTCACCACCGATATCAGGATTTGATGACGGTTCCGATGTACTTTGAATGGACGGGGTCGGCGCGGTGGAACTGTTAGCATTCGTGTCGCTGTTTCCGCTGTTTCCTTTACAAGCAGTCAGACAGCAAAGGCAAGCGCCCAAAATAGCGGCACTTTTCATAAAGTTGTCCATAATAAAAATGACCCCACTTCTATCTCAAGTGGGGCCTTACTCCTTTCTTCAATTAGTTTAGTTACTCATTTCAATTTCGGGGTCCTTTTGAGTTTCGCCGTAATAAAGTTCAAGGTGCAAATGTTCACCTGTACCACCATGACTACTAAGACAATAGCCACTGTAGCCGGTGGAAGCGATTGTTGCGCCAGCAGAAATTGTATCATCAACATTGTACGAAAGGCCCGGGCTCAAATGCTGATACAGAATGAAAACGCCATTCTTTTCGCCCGGAACTACGCCACCGCGTTCCCCGTAATAAATCATCAGCATGTTACCGCGTTGACCATTCCCTTCCGTAACAAGCACACCGTTTGAATAACCATCCTGTTTACCAACAATGATACCCTTAAACGGCGCACTCATTGGATATATCGAATGAGGGGGAACAATATCAGTGCCATTGTGCTTCGTATTGCCACGAGGCGATTGCCAGCTGGATGTAACCTTGGCCTTCCAGCCGCTCCACGGTCCAGGGAGAAGGCCCGAAGCCGGGCACTCAAACAGTTCGTCGGAATGGGTGGCGTAGAACTGTTCAATCATTTGTTTGATAGAACCGCTGATGACTGTGCCAGTACCAGCGCCACCAGTGCTATCACCAGCCCCGATATCCAAAGACGAATCTCCTTCAAAATCAGCTTCAGCGGCGTTATACAGCTTTCGCATTGTCGCAGCTTCTTCATCGAAAAGGTCGGCTTCGGAAGTATCGCTCTCAACTGTATCTTCATCTTCTGGGACGTTGAAGTGCTTCATGATTACCTTTTTGGCTGCTTCCGTAGGGGAAACTTTGTAGGTACATGTGATGGTTGCGGTCTTTACCACTTCACTTACGCGTTCCATCACAATCGTTCCATCTTCATCAAAAACCGGATTTCCGTCTTCATCCATCTTGGGCTCCATTTTGGTGACGGTCTTTTTCCCATAAGTTGTATTTGTTGTGGTTTCAGTTTTCCAGACCTTGTCTCCGACAAGTTCTCGGGCCGCCTCTACCATTTTAGGAACTCGGAAATGGAGTCCTTCTTCTGTACGAGCCGCATAACTGTCTCCAGCCATAATGTAGAACGTCCAGTTGAGATAATTTTTGCCGTCGTACAAGTCTTTTGTGATGGTGTAAGTAATATTGTCCGTGGCAACGCCATTTGCAATAGCAGCATTTTTGGCTTCATCAACTTTTTCCTGGGCTTTTGACCTCATATTTTCCGAATATGTATTGTACGCATCTCTAAAGTAGTTATTCAGAACCGCAACAATCACATTTGACGTTCCCATATAAGATTGGAATATTTCATCCGATGCAATCGCAATATCATCCTGATACGCTTGTGAGGCATCACCTTTTTCACCCGTTGTAATCCAGGTCAAAAAGTCATCGATACCATTAGATAGCTGAGCCTTGAGTTCTTCCCAGTCAAGTACAACCTCATCAACTGTTTCGCCCAATGCAGTCATTGTTGTTTCCGCAATCGTTCCTGGAATTTGAGTGAGAAACGCAAATCCAAAAAGCAGCAAAAGCACCGGCATGAGCGCAATAACAATGACCGCCGCGATAACTTTAATCAGCGTCTTAGGATGTGTAACCATTGTAGTAGCGGCACCGACAAAGTTACCTGTTGCAGCTTGTCCTGCCGCCTCACCAATGACTTTGGCGTCCTTCACACCTTGTTTTACAGCGCGTACTGTTGATGAAACCGCTTTAGCTCCCTGTTTTGCGTCGTGGACCGCTTCATCGGTTAAATTGCTCAATTTACACCACTCCTTCCTGAATCGAGCCAGTCTCAGCTGTGCAGAAGATTTTGCACATTTCCATCTCACACCCCGTGGAGGTGCTGGCTTTTTTTGTGAGACACCCGACTTTCTTTCGAAAGTCGGGAAAAGGGTATCGTCTAAGAATTACTTGGACGGCTTATCCTTTTTGTTTTTCGAACCGTTGCTGCGGTTCTTATTCCCTTGCATCATCTGCTGGAACCTGTTGTTCCGCTCATTGCGCTCATTTCGGGAGTTGCGTTCACGGAACGATTTTCCTTCATAAGCGTTTTTCTGCTGAGGTTGGGAATCAGAACGAGCAGCAGATTGGGTTCTATCCTGACTGGAGTTACGATTACGCCGTTTGTAAGACTCATCTGTATCGGGCCCAACGCTTTCGTAGTCATCCACCTTGCCAAGCTGGCGGGCAATGCCTTCAAACGTTTCGGGTTCGTACCGGCGGGTCTGCTTGTTGTACTTGGCACTCCGTTCAATGTTCATCACATCCGGAGTCTCAGGAACGTTGCCATCGGCGTCGAGCTTTTGCATGATGCGCCACTGTGTAACACCCGTATCGGGGTCTACGCTGACGCGAGTGACCTGAATACGGCCAATGCCATCGCTCTCAACAAAACCATTCGTATCATTGAATGCCTTGATGGACACATGGCTCAAGGGCCGGATTTCAGGACCACTGGAAGCGCTGTATTCAGCGCTGGATGCACTGGGTTCAGTACTGGATTTACCAGATGTGGCAAAGGAATTACCACGAGATGTATCAGCATAGAACTGCGTGCCATCCACAGGAGGCTTTTCCACACTCTGCTCATGAACCGGCGTGCTATCCTTTACTGCGGTGCTATTACTGTAATCGGAGCCGTCTGCATTCCCATCGAAGCTATTTTGACTATCGTTCTGTGCGGCCTTCTCTTCCCGTTTGGAAGTATTTGTATCCGTACTGGCGGAAGCCTTTGTAGGAGCAGCCTGACCAATAGTGCTTTCATTGCCGGAGCCCGCATTTGCGAGACTCACTGCGTCATTGCCTTGAGTTTCAGGTGCAGCAGTTGCGCTTGCGGTAGCACCTTCGTTATCGGTGAACGAATCGCCAACGTCGGGAGAATTATCGCCGCCACTCTGATACTGTACTGCGGAAGCAGCAGCGCCGCCGTTGGAATCACCACCACTGCCGGAAGCACCTGAGCCGGGATTCTCGTCGTGAGAGCTGCCGTTGCTGCCGCCGAACGAACCGGAACCGGCATCGCTGTCGTCGGAATCGTCACTATCATCAGCGGAGGATGTCGTACGACCAGCAGCACCACCAACATCGGAAGAGCTTTCTCCCTTTGCAGGAGGTTCACCGATATCAGAATCACCCTCATCGGCAGGAGCCTTTGCGCCTTGGGTAGCAGGTGCAGTCTCTTCGTCAGAGCTGTAATTGCCGCCACCGCCATTGCCGCCAGCGTCAGCAGGAGGTTCAGCATAGTCGAAACCAGCTTCGCCAGCCGTTTCATCATTGGTATCGACCGTTCTATCAGCGCGACTTGCAGGTGCCTGAGTTTCCACTGTAGTAGAATTGCTATCCATGGGCGAAGCCTCAGAGTCAGCAGAGCCAGCATCCACATCCGTAGTACCACCGACGTAACCAGAAGGTGCATCCGAATCATCGGATTCATTGCCAACCGGTTCACTGTCTGTATGCTGTACAACGGGGGCAGCACCGCCGTCAGAAATGTTCTCAGCGTTAGCAGGAGGCTCAACGTAATCGGCAGAACCGCCACCAGATACATCGTCAGCATGACTTGTAGGAGCATTGGCTTGAACCGTAGCGGAGCTGTCATCCGTGAACTGAGTTTCGGAATCAGCAGAGCCAGAGTTCTCAGTAACAGCACCGTTGCCAGAAGCATTGCCAGCATCAGCCGGAGGTTTAGCGTAATCAGCAGAAGCGTCACCCGTTGCACTGTCATTGGCAGCAGCCCCAGCTGCGTTCTCGGTTTGCGCAGGCGCATTGGTCTGAACTGTATCGGAACTGTCATCCACAAGCTGAACTTCGGAGCCAACAGAGCTAGAGCCTTCATTGATAGCACCGTTACCGGTAGGTGTTTCCGAACCAGTGTATTCAGCGTCGGCAGAGCCATGGCTTGTAGCCTGTTTTGCAGGACCAGCAACTTCTTCACCGGGAGCATTGCCAGCGGGAGACTCGACAGAAGCGGTAGAATCGTTTGCTGCGGAATCGCTGTTGTTGGGGCTTGCCGGTGCAGTTGTGGGTGCAGGACCTTCTTCGGTAACGGTCTTGTCGGTAGCGGACTGCGTTGCAGGTCCAACGGAGCCACCACCAACGACAGTCTCGGTTTGACCTGCGTTGCTATCGGTGATGCTGTCTTCACTTGCAGATTGAGTAACGGTGGAAGTCGCACTGCTATCAGCAAAGGTTTCCGTTTCAACGTGCTCAGAAGGAGTTGTATCTTTAGCCTGAGTTGCATTGCTGCCCTGAGCGGGAGAAGAAATAACAACCGTATTGCCTTCTCCATCTACGCCATTACCACCAGTATAGATTTCGCTATTGCCCTGAGATTCAGAACTCGGAGCAGATTTTGTGGACACATTCTGTTCCTGAGCGCCAGGAGCGACAGTAGCATCGCTGCCAGAACCGGCAGGCTCGGTGGGCAATGTACCAGCATTGCTGGGTGTAGGCGCAGTTTCCTCTGCCGCCGTAGTACCGGCAGTGCCAGTAGGAGCGGTATTTCCTTCACCAGCGCCATTGACATTTGCAGACGGAGCATTACTCTGGCCTTTCGCTGTAGGTGCAGTTTCGGGCGTGGGTGCAGGTACAGTTCCATTGCCAGCAGCAGGAGCAGGGCCAATTCCCTGTTCAGGAGCAACGCCGTTCTTGCCAGCGGGCGTGGTTTCAAGCGTGGGAGTAGGTGCGGGGCCAGCGACCTTTCCTTCTGCTGTACCAGCTTTGGGTGTAGGTACAGCTTCGGGCGTGGGAGCGGGGCCATTGCCCTTATTTGCAGCAGTACCACTACCGTCGATAGGCGCATTACCCTCGTGGGTCAGAGGCGTTGCAGAGCCCTTGACAGTTGCATCGGTAGGTGTACCATCACCAGACTTACCTTGCGGTGCATTCGTGCTTGCGCTAGATGCGTTGCCAGGTGCAGATGCTCCCGTTACAGTTGTGTTTGCATTCGCAGCGTTAATCGGTTTGCTGTCAGCCGTACCATTCGCGGTAGGTGCGCCCACAGGTGTAGATGTAGGTTTAGTGGAGCCGGAACTGCTGCCAACGGCATCGGGATTAACCACATTCACGTTGTTTGCGCCAGAAGCGCGAGGTGCCGTACCACCAACAGCCGTATTATCAGCGCCATTGGCATTGATTGTCGTGCCGTTTGTGGTATTAGCAGCATTCGGAGCAGTGGCGGTTTCAGTTGTCGTGGCGTTCGAATCTTTACCGCTCACATCGGGGTTATGCACAGCCTGAGTATTGCCACCGCCAAAGAAGCGAGAAACCGCTCCACCCATCGTAGTGCTGGTCGCATCGGTAGTATTGCCGTTCTGAGCGGTATTTACAGAACCAGTTGCTCCCGTTGCACTTGCCGTAGCGTTCTGCGGTGTCGGTGCGCCCTTATCCGTGGGTGCGCCACTGCCAGCAGCCGCTTTGCCAGTACCATTCGTATTGGTTGTCGTGCCATTTGCGGCATTAGCAGCATTCGGAGCAGCAGCACCGGATTTATAATTAACTCCATCAGGGTTGACAACATGTACGTAGGTGGGCTGAGCAGAATTATTACGGCTGTAACGGCCACTGAACATTGCCGCAAAGTATTCCCACATAGTAGGAGGCGCTCCAGCTTCAGATTCATCAGCTTCAGGCTCATCCATCCAAGTCATGGGCGTATGCATAGCTTCAAAAGCTTCCGATGTCATACCAACGGTATCGCCGACTTCCTCACCGGTAACTTCTTGCTCGTTATCGTCACCAGCCAAAGAATTGTACGCTATATTGCCATCTTCATCCGGCATAGCGGCTTCGGTCTTGGCCGCATCCGTGCCGTTCTCCGCCGCACTAGCGTTATTAGGTCCGCCAGCAACGCCATCTGCGTTTTCTGCATTCTGAGCTGTTTCATTAGGCAACTGTCCAGACGCAATAACCTGGGCAGCTTCTTCGTCCGTCAGGCTGCTCTTCGGGTTCGATACCATATAAGTATCGGTAGTGTTGCCATCGCCGACCGTAACGGTCAAAGCGCCATCGGGCATATCGTCACGGCCCATAGCCATATCAACGCCAGTAACTTTCGCGCCATTAGCAAACTGCTCTGCCAGTGCAGGGTCAGCATTTGCAAGCGTATCCTGCATAGCAGCCAAGGATTCCGGAGAATTGTAATCGACAGCAGAATCCGGGTCGCGCATTTCTGCAGCACGCTGTTCGTTGGACATCTGGAAGCGCCCAGCGTAATTTTCTTTGGCAGTATCAAACTGCTTTTGTGCTTCAGCCTGTTTGGCATCTCGGGCAACAGCAGCCGCCTGTTCCTGGTCGTGCTTGTTGAGCGCAGAATCCGTAGTACGAGTCAGGTAATCCAGGTTCTTGCCTTCCATCGCGGACCTTGCGGCAATTGCGGCTGCACCATCTGCGCCGTACTTGTTCAACTGACCAGCGGGAACACTGAAAGATGTAGAATTCTTTGTATCCGGGATAACGTCGCCAAGGTTTCTCCCCTTCCCGTCCGTCATGCGGGTAGCGGTCCATTCCTGAGAACCGTTTGCCGCAGTGCGTCCGGTGTTTTCAAGACGGAACTTACCTTTATCCGTGGTAAGGATAGCGCTTTGCCCATCCGGGCTGATAGCCAGGTCAGAAGTCTTGGTTGCGGTCGTACCAGATTCGTCACTGGAATAACGGAATCCGGAAACGCCGGTAATCTTGCCATTCTCATCGCGGTAAGTGACCTTGCCGTTTACAGCGCCCTTGATAGCGTTATCAGGAGCCAGGTCTTCAACCGTACCCTGAGATACCTTACCGCCGTCAAATCCAAGCTCATCCAGAGCGTTTGCCATAGCCTGACGATTCGAATTGGAGTTGAAGGTTTCGCCAGGGTTTTTGTATATATCGCTGCGTTCGGCGTTCGTACTACGTACAAAGCGGTCAGCCTTTTCTTTGTCACCAAAGCTGACCTTGCCATATTTGTTGAAATCACTCGAGCTCCCGCTCGGTGCGCCTCCAGGCCCCGCAGGCGTCACTGGATTTGTGGCAATCGGCGGGCTGTTGTCCGCTCCACCGATAAACGAGCTAAGCGCTTCAAAAGCAGCACGGCCTCGACCGGCAACACCACCCGCAAGAGAAAGAATATCGTGTGCGCCGGTTTTTAGGACGCTAAATGCGCCTATCGCTTCGCTCATCGGGTCAAGACCTGTTGTACTCGTAATCCGAAATCCGGCTTTTGCAAGCAAGTCATCCAGCTTTTGCGCGATTTTGAGGTATGCGTATGTGATAAGGCCCCATTTTACAACACTGTCAATCGATGCACCTACCAGCCCAATATCCAATGCCGTTCGTGCAATACCAACGACCCAAATATTTAGGATTAGCAAGACGCATTGGGACCAGAACATCTGCATCCAGTTGATTGCTGTATCTTTTGTTCTTTCGTTTGTTGCTGTAGCAAATGCCAAAGGTGAAAGCAAAATTGTGAAAACACAAATGATATATCGTTCTGCACATTCCAGAACCAATTTAACCAAGTTCCACCAAATTAAAAACAAAAGTACAACACTGACAACCAAAGCAGCAGCCTGAGCAAGCACAAAACCGCCCATCCATGCGATTATTGTTTCTGTTGTATCTCCGGATTCAGTTAAGTCGATGATGGACATGCCCGCCTTTTCAAATGAAAAATCGCCCAATCCTCCTCCGGAAACGCCTTCGCTCAATGCTTTTGTTAAGGGCGAAATAATTTCATCGAACATTAACTGAAGGAAGTGACTGCCTGTAAGAGTAAGAACCATACCAAAGACAGCATTCCAAATCAGTTTTGCCACGCTTTCGGTTCTTGCACCATCTGCAATTTCCAGCAAATAAGAAATGATACGGACGGCAATCAGCGCTCCCGCAATAGTCGTTGCAATCACCATAATAGCTTTTGCGAAATAGCCGCCAACACCGTCTCCGCTCATTGCAAAACCCGGGATGTATTCGGCGACTTCCTCTGTTGTCATTTGTGTGATTTCAAGCAGCGGATTCATAATGAGGTCACAGAGCTGCAAAATGATACGGGCAATGACCATGACGACCATACTGAGGAAGTTACTGACCAGGTCAGACATAGCAGCAAGTGCGATACATCCTGTCGTTGCAAATGCAAGAATTACAGCCAGCATGGAACGCTTGACCGTTTTCTTCCCGTTTGCAGGTCTGCATTTTATAAGAGAGTTAATGTTGCTCACCTTCTTTCCATAAAAAAAGGCCCGCCCGATTACTCGGACGAGTCTTTTTGGCCGTAAAGCGATTATTAGCCGCCAATGTTATTGCCGCCGAGCTCGCTGTTAATCTGGCCACCGAGTTCATTAGCAACCTTCATCAAGCCGGGCACCGCAACAGCAGCCACGACGATGATGGCAACCACGATAAGGCGTTTCTTATAGGTCTGAACGTCCTTCGGGTCGCTGGCCAACAGCATACGCACCAGCATATACAGGAATACTGCGATGCCGATAGGAACAACGACGTTGGTCAAGCCTTTAGCAATCGAGTTGCTAACCTGGTTACCTACGTTGAACACCTTGTCAATGGCAGTGCTAACGTCTGCATAAGCCATAACCGTGCTCAGCATGGTAGCAGTACCCATTGCACAAGCAGTACCTACAGCCATCTGGAGGTTCTGCACCGGGGTGCGTTTCTGCAAGCTGTTTTTCATATTCATTTCGAACTACCTCCTTCCTTCGATTATCATCGTAGTAGAGCCTTCGTGAACTGATTGTTCAACCCTTTAACTCTACAATATCTATTATCTGCACCTCGCAAAGGCGTGCAACAATCATGCATTCGTTTATTTGAAGTATTATTCGCACAAACAAAAAAATAGCGGAAATTCCTGTTAAAAAGGAACTCCCGCTATGCTTTATGATTCTGCTTTTTTCAGTTTTGTGATGATGCGCGGGCCAAGCAAGGACTTGCGGGTCTGCTTACGAGAATTTTGAAGTGCATATTTTAGCGCTTCCTCGTCACCAATCATCACAAGCTTCTTTTTAGCACGCGTAATACCGGTATAATACAAAGGCTTTGTCAGCATTACTCCGTATGTCATACTCACAGGGATAATGCAGCAAGGAAATTCGCATCCCTGAGAGCTATGTACGGTAATGGCATACGCAAGCTCTATATTTTTCATATCTTCATTATTATAAACTAAGGTTTCTCCTTTCGAATCAAAGTAGATTTCAACAGCAATATCGCTTTCCAGCTGGGCAATCGATTGAATCGTCCCCAAGTCACCGTTAATGACCTGCTCGGTGTTCTTTCGCTGAATAATCCGGTCACCGACCATGAACAGCTGCTTGCCCATTTCAACGCAGAGCTTATCATCCGTTTTAGGATTCACAACTGCCTGAATTGCAGCGTTGACACGGTTCTTGCAAAGATATCCACTCGGCGTGCCTTTATCATAATGCGTAGGAGTCAGAACAATCGTTCCTTCCATACCGTATTTGGATACGCCATTCAGATATTCCTCAACGATATGATTCATGATTTCATTCGCTTCTTTTTCCTTGTCCTTATCAGTAACCGGAACGAAGCGAAATTCATCATCAAACACAAGATTTCGGGTGTTTCCGGTATAAGCGCGATTCTCACGAATCTTGATGGAAGCGTCCGTAATTGTTGAGGTACTCCCCTGTCGATAGTTGACATCAAGGCGGACGGTTTTAATCACTCTGCACTTAATCAAATCGCGCAGAACATCACCGCGAGCTACCGGAGCCAGCTGGTCCGTATCGCCAAGCAGCACAATTCTGGTGGATGGGCTGCTCAAAACAGCGTCGATTGCATAAGCGAATAGGTGTTCACCGACCATACTCATTTCATCAATGCCAATGAAACCGCAGATGGTACAGTCTCCTTGCGCTGTGAATCCGCTCGGATTATTTGCCGGAACCAAGCCGCAAGCCTTATGAATCGTGGATGAGTTCATACCGGTACTTTCTGCCATACGCTTGGCGGCCAAACCCGTCGGAGCCATCAATAGAATATGTTCCTCCGGCCATACCATATGGTACACATCCATGATAGCCCGCAGACAAGTGGTCTTGCCTGTACCGGGGCCACCAGTGACGATAGAAATACGGTACTTCAGGTTTCGAACAGCTTCAGCCTGTCGCGGAGAGAGAACGATTGCATTCTCTTTCTGCCACCTGATGAACGCTTCCTCAATCTCACGTTCCTTCACCGGCTCAGCACTGGCAAGTTCAACGATTTTAGCTGACATTTTACGCTCTGCCAGGAAATCGTCTTTATCGTAGTAGTATTTGCCCTGCTTGACAATCGCATATACCTTGGCAACATCATCAAGCGATTCTTTTTGACGTTCTGCACTCACCTGTGGAGTGAGCGCGGCCATCCGAGCTAAGATAGCGCTCTCTTCCGCACACATACTTCCTGTCTTTTGGCAGGCGATATGTAATGCTTCGATTGTCGCGCAGGTCATGCGGCGCTCGGAATCTACCGGCTCGCCCATTGCCAGCGCAATCTGGTCCATCACCGCAAAGCCCAAAATCGGGACGGGCTTATAGGGATTGTTTTCCAGAACGTAAATCGTTTCATTTCCGTACGTCTCAACCAATGTGTTGATAGCGGATGGTGAAACGTCTACGCCTTGTAGAAGTTTAAGAACATCTGCGCGGACCAGAGCGGACAAGCAGGCATCGTTGAGTTTGGCAATGACCTTGTCATCGATTCTTGGAATGTCAAACAGCTGTTTGCAATGATGAGCGCAAACGTCCAATGTGTTCATCCCAAAACGTTCAACAATATGGTTTGCCATCGTCTTTCCCAGGCTGCTGCAATTCCGCATCAGGAACTTGCAAACCTCGCTTTCGGTTTCGGGCAAAATCTCAGTTGCCTTCTCCGCAACGAAGATTTTCTCGTTTTCCTCTTTGGAATCCGTTGTCCAGTGCCCTTCCAGACGGAAAGAAATCTTCTTTAATAGTTCAACGGGAATGTGCTGAGATGTGGCTTTGAATTCTGCCGTCATCCCGCCGTATCTGCGCACCTCAGGGGGAAACATATCCTCCTGCCCTTTTACGCACGTTGTAAAAATACAAAATGCGTAATTCGTGCTTGTTGGCACGGCCTTCAGCACACGCTTTACGTTACACTTATTTAGCGTAACAACACTTGTGTTATCCAATTTTACTTACCCCTTTATTTTTTTCGCAGCACCTCCAAACATTTCGGATATGCCACCTTTTCAACTTTTTCGTTTACCGTGATAAGGTACGCCTTTACGTCATTACTGTACATATAATAAGACCATGTATCGTAATCCTCACTTCCGGGCGTCGCAACATCAACCGGTGTAGACAGCCAACACGCCTGACAATTATGCACAAGCCACAAGAAGTATGGATTGGCACTATCCTCAAGGCATTTTTTCATCTTCTCTTCGCATTTGTGAAGTTCTCGGTCAAAACCCTCCTGTTCGAATCCGCGTTTCACTAAGATTTCGGCCAAAACGCTATAATAATTTTCGCAGTCGCTGCAGGTTGGCTTTACGAGTTTTTGTTCGTAGAGAGCGTTGACAAGCTGTCGATTTTGCTCTTCATAATTTGTCAGGCTTTTGTTTTGGCTTTTTTCTTTACTCATTGATAAAACTCCTTTCTTTTAGATATGCCGATAAAAATAGGCAGCCACCCGGTTAAGGATGGCTGCCTATATCAGCAGAATGTAAATTGTGCGACGGGTATCAAACGAATGAAGCCGTTCAATGTTATCCATCGTACATCTACTATTTTATTCGTGCCGCACAATCCGTCAAGCGGATAGCGCCTCAATCATCTCACACATGCATTTTTCAAGGCGTGTGCAGGATGTGACATTCGGCAGATAGTTAATCTGCACATTATAACGATGGCATGTCATTTTGCACTTATTGTACAGCGCATGGGACATGGAATCCACCTTGCAGAGCACCAGGTCTGCAGCGTGAATCATCTGGTCACAGGATGCGACCATGTCTTTACTCACATAGATGGCGTCAGGATGAAGGACCTGGAATCGTTTCATCAGATTTTGATTGCCGCCAACGACAGCGACCGAATATTTCTGAAGCAATTCGTCCAACTTTTTCCCGTAATCGATATCGGGTTCATCATCAGGCTGCAAAGTTTCTTCCTCAAGAACCTCCTGTTCGTCAGGCAAATCATCCTCTGACTTTTCCGGAACCAGCTGCATCAGTTCGTCAATCTCCGCATACGCCGTTTCCAGCTTGGATGTCAGAGCGTTTTCGCGCTTCTTGCTCTGCTGCAGCAGCTTATCTGCATCAGCGGCTTTGCTTTCAGCTCGTTCTACACAAGACTCCGCTTCTTCCAGCTTTTTGTTCAGAGCGTCAATCTGCTTAACGAGCATTTCATCCGAAGAGCCATCATCCTGTCCGAACAGTTCGCGAGAGACAGTTCTGCGGATTTCATCAGCGTAAGCATCTGCCAGATTGTAGACTGATGCGTAAATTGGGAGCATCAGATTATAGAGATTGATAAGTCTGAGAGTCTGCGGGGCAACCTCTTCAGAAACCAGCATGTTCTTCTTGTCATCAACGGTGATAAGCCCATCCATGACAAGGGCTTCCAGCTTGCCAAAGCAAAAGCTGTCATCGTCCTCTTTGCGGACAAGCTGAACACCTTCTGCAAGATTTGCCTGCATTTCGCGGAACTCCTGCTTTGTCAGAGGTCTGTCTGCCACAGGTTTGAAACTAACGCCTGCCTGATACATTGCGCCTTCACAGATAGCATATCCATCACACATGATGGAGTAATCCGAGTCACTGAACTCAGTTTTGGAGACAGTTTTACTATCGTCCACCTTCACATCGATTGCCGCTTTATTCATATCGGCAACCGCTCTGTTCTGAAGGTCACGAATCGTTTTCTGCACGCCAACACCGAGCTTGGCAAAGAGCTCTTTCTGGATAAGGCTTTCATCGTCGTCAAAGGAATCCTCTGACAAATTTCTGGTCCAGATATCATAGACATCCTTGTTCTGGGAAAGCTGGCTTTCCGGACTGGCGTACGCATACAGAAAAAACAGGTAGCGTTTTGCCACATTCTCAGGCTTGTTGATTTCATCGGTGAAATCATACGCGGCCCTTGTCCCTGCATACATTGCGCTTACCATTCGGGGCATGTAGGAAAAATCCCGTCCCAACAACTGAACAAGTTTCGTCCATTTTGGCTTCTTTTCACTGAACAGTAAATAGCTCATAACGGCGGCTGTCTTCACCGTGTCGGCACGACGCGAAGGGCCAACCTCGGTCAATCCTGCTATTTTTCCTTCCAGCAGCTTTTTTGCTTCTTTACGGTAGCAAATATTGCTTTCATACTCATCGACAAAGCGCTTTTTTGCAGCCTGATTCCGTTCCACTTCGGCAGCTGCATACAAGCACCATTCTGGTTTGTAATAGAATGACATAAAAAATCCTCCTTTATATCAAAAAAACGCCCGGTGTAGCAACCGAGCGCACGAGTGTTAATAAAATGAAAATGAGATGGTATCCATGCTACATTTTTAATTGTATCTGAACCGCACAGATGTGCAAGCAGCAAAAAGCATATGAATCACTGCTGTTCCTCATTTGAGTCTTTCTGTGCATCGGATTCCTGTTCCGATGTCATTTGTGTGGCTTTGGCGTCCGAAGAATTGCCCTCTGCATATTCGATTGCCTCTTTCAAACTTTGCATAATACTATCGTACGCATTCATTTTTTTGTCTTCCTCACATTTTGCAACAAAAAACGGCCCACCCGCTTTAAGCAGATGAGCCGTGCCGTACAAGGCAATACTGGGCGCTCGCGGTTAGGCGAGCGGTTGGTTGTTGATGGTTAATATTGAAAAAAGAATTCCGCATTTCTGCAGGATTCTAAGTAGCCATCTCTTTTTGTCGAGATGGTCTGTTTGGGTGAAAAGATAAGTGGTTAGGCTTCTCTTTTCTAATAGCTACTTGTTTTTCACTATTCGTCACTCTTCATACAACGGTTGCATGAATAAGGCTTCCTCTACTTCACCGCTGAGGCTCTTCTCGGCTCCATACCAAAGGAATGTGGCCTACGCTTAGTTTCTCTCTAACCAGAGTAACTAATTGTATGCAAGTCAGGTTTTTATCTCTTGCACTAGAATCAATCTATCGCAACGCTTTCGCTGCGAATACGTGCGCATCCAAGTGACCCTACTACAGGTGTTGGGGCAAAGTGCGAATTGACAACACTTTGACTTCCGGAATTTCCGTTATTGCTGGGGTGTAAAGTATGCAAAAATGTTAGCTCGCATACTCTGACAAATTCAACACATCCTGCACTTTCGTGTTTTTTATGTGTGAACTTGCCCGTCACTCTTCCTTATTCCGGGGTGAATAAGACTTAAGACTACCTAGCTCTTCGCTTTTCGTGGTAACGACCCACATTGAATATCCTCTAACCAGAATATTTCAATGTATGCAAGTCAGGAGTATGGTTCTTGCATTAACCTAAGCT
>ERZ772870.1228-NODE-1228-length-19941-cov-3.285829_pt1 | contig 19941 bp, 18 predicted proteins | sample MGYA00511376_ERZ772870 | MGnify/ENA primary metagenome ERZ772870 (study PRJEB29015, sample SAMEA2737719) | human gut metagenome | biome: human gut; feature: human-associated habitat; material: faeces | place: China | collected 2012 ... | reverse complement strand
ACGTAGTTTTCCCCACTGCCGGAGCAATGGGCTTAGGCTAATCAACTGGGCTTACAGGTTGCCCCGCAAGCCCCGTCTATAACCGGCGAACCGGTTTAGGCGGGGTTGTTGACTCTTTTAGCTGCTAAGATTCTCATTCCTACTGCATCGGTATCGCCCCATCTCGCAATCGCTCTGTCTTTAATTGTCCGCAATTCGCACGATTCCGCAATAAACAAAACCCACAGGTGAGAGAATGACCTGTGGGCTTCGAAAAGAGGTAATTATGCGCAAGCAGACACGGCATCGATTCGTGGCGACCAACTACAATCACTACAAATGTCTCTTGCCGTTTCTCTTGTACAATTCTTATTGTACGAAGTTCGCACAGCAGCGCAAGGGTAAACTTGCCAAGACTAAGATATTTTTGAGTTTGACTTCTGGTGTTTGTTTTTTTGCACTCATTTTCGAAAACTACCATACAATACCCCTGGCACAAAATGAGATACACCTCCAGCTACAACTCAAGAGCCCCATCCAAGATGACGGGGCTCTAGTTTTATATATTAGGGCAACAATAAATCTCGTGCATAAAGGTTAAGTATTCATGAACAAAGTTGCGATTTTGGCCCGTCCATCTGTAAAATATGATATAATTATGTTAGAAAGAATTGTGGGAGGAGAAAAACAGGCTATTCAACTTTTTCCGGGGGTTTGACCAATTCACAAGTACAAAAATCCATAAAGGAGGTGAATCACCTTGAAAGTACATAAAGGCTATAAATTTCGGCTAGAGCCTACAGAAGAGCAGGAAGTAAAAATCAATAAAACGCTCGGCTGCTGCCGCTTTATATATAACTCTATATTAGATAGGCGAATAAAAGCCTATAGGCGGCGCGGCGAAAGCATGAGCTATATTGATACGCAAAATCTACTTCCTCAGATGAAGACCTATCTTCCTTGGCTTGCTGAAGCGGATAGCCAAGCACTCAAATATAGCTGTCGTCAGTTAGATAATGCCTATAAAGGCTTTTTCAAAGACGGTAAAGGATTCCCTCAATTCAAACGAAAAAGAGGAGAAGAAAGTTATACAACTACTAAAGCAAAAAGCATTAAAGTTGACGATAAGTACATTCAGCTTCCTACACTTGGAAAGGTGCGCTATCGCAAAAGCCGCAACATTGAAGGTCGTATTTGCAAGGCAACAATCCGTCGTTCAGCAAGCGGAAAATACTATGTAAGCATTCTTTGCGAAGTAGAAGTAGCACCGCTTCCTGTTAAGAATGTCGCTATCGGCTTGGATGTTGGCATCAAATCTTTTGCTGTTGACAGCAATGGAAACGAACATCCAAACCATAAGTATCTACAGAAAGCGGAAGCTAAACTAAAGCGTGAGCAGAAAAAACTGTCACGCAAGAAGAAAGGCTCTGCCAACTGGGAAAAGCAGCGCATCAAGGTGGCTCGCTGCCACGAAAAAATAACCAACAAACGAAAAGATACCCTACATAAGTTGTCGTCCACACTGGTGAAAGAAAACCAAATCATCTGTGTAGAAGACCTCAATGTAAAGGGTATGGTTCGTAATCGTAACCTTGCTAAAAGTATTTCTGACGCTTCTTGGGGAGAATTTTTTCGACAACTTGATTATAAATCCAGTTGGGCAGGAAGAGTAGTTGTCAAAGTACCAACATTCTATCCAAGCAGCCAGACCTGTTCCTGCTGCGGATACCAAAACAAAGAGGTTAAAAGCCTCAATGTGCGGCATTGGGTCTGCCCGAAGTGTAATACATCACACGATAGGGATAAAAATGCAGCAGAAAATATTCTAAAGAAAGGAATGGACATGCTGGCTATGCCAGCCACCTCATAACCACAGGCGAACAGTACGGTCAGGACGACCGAATCTTAAAGTCTGTGGAGAGTGAGCCTCTATCAAGGGCTGCGGCCTGCGATAAGCTCGCTCTATGAAGCAGAAATCCATACTGAGTAACGGGGCAACCCGTGAAAAGTTGGAAGTCCGAAAAACAATGACGGTCGGGGATATTCTTGTAAGCATCAACCAAGCAAGTCTCGAGACGATGTTACCCCTCACTGCAGTGCAGACAAGTGCTGACATTGAACGGTACTACAAAGAAGGCTACAGTATCGGTATAACGGCCACTGAATTCGCTAAAAAGTATCCGAGACTCCCCGTCGACAAGATTTATGCTGCGCACAATATGCTTGCTCCTCTTTATTATTGCGAGCTCGATAGCACGACCGTTCCCATTGTTCTCTCTCTGAACATTTACGGGGACAAGCGTCTGGCTGTGAACAGCGAATCGGATGAGAAATTCCAGCAGAGAGTTTTAGGCGCAGCTGAAAACATTTCAACGGGAAATGCCCCCTTTATCCGCAGTTACCTTTTCTCCCTGGAAGACAGCCTTCGTGTGTCTGTTCTTTCCAGGTACATTGAGTTGTCTAACCCTGACGAGGACCTGTACTCACTCTTTCTGGACCTTTATCGTACCAGCGACTTTGGTTTCTCTGCTCTCAAGGAGGATGACCTCCAAAAAGTCTTTGCCGGAAAATCTCAGAAGCAAAAGCAGGATACTATAAAGAGGCTATCCAGCCTGCCGGATGTTGTGACCATCTATCGCGGGGAAGGGAGTAAGTCAACTCCATACGAGAAATCTTTCTCCTGGACCACAAGCTACAAGGCAGCCTGTTTCTTCGCCTGCATCACTGCCCATGTCAGCAAATGTGACATCATCGAGTATTTTCCGAATGATGAAGAAAAAGAGGTCCTTGTCCCACCGGCTGCCGTAAAAGATAGAAAGGTCGATACACTATACGGCATTAACGCTCTGACAGATGAAATTCAGGAGTTCTACCCTCTCTACCAGCGCTACCGGAGCCGCATTTCCACTCTGTATGATGCTTATGGCCGGGCTAATGATGAGGAGCACAACGCCGAGCATACGCTGCGAGTTCTCTTTGATGCGCTGCTTTTGGTTCAGGTTCAGGGCATTGCCTTAACAAAAAAAGAATCCCACCAGCTATGTGATGCGATTCTTTATCATGATATTGGGCGGACAAACGATGATGTCGATGACAGTCACGGAGCAAAGTCTAGGGACATTTATTATGACACAGCCCCCGACTGCAATTCGGCAACTGCTTTCCTCATCGAGTACCATTGCTTGGATGACCGCAAGGCTCTTGCAGACCTCAAAGTATCCAATATCCGGGACAAAGAACGGGTGTGGCTGCTATATACGATTCTCAAGGATGCAGATGCTTTAGACCGTGTGCGGTTCGGGATGCGGGCCGTGGACCCTAAGTATTTCCGCAACGAGATAACCCACAAACTACTGCCCACTGCGCAGAGCTGTGTAGGGCAGCTGAAACTATGAGGAGGATACTGTGCAGAACGAAAATGGTGTTTTGGCAGTGCAGGAAGATTTCGGTAATGCCTTAGTCGATAAATACGCACCGGTATGGGATAAGAAGTATCGGAGCAAAGGCGAGTCTATCTGGGTATTTCAGAGAAGAACCCTGTCCAGCGCTTGCCAGGTTGCGACGACATTGCATGACATAGATTTTGGGAAAGCATCTACTTTCCTCTTTCACCTGGCCCGTGGAGCTGAGGAGTGCAAACCCATCATTGATGCCGTCAGCTCTCAGGTAGAGCTTGCCATGGCAAACCCCGACAAGTTCATTAAAGGCTATCATCAGTTTTTGCAGGGGCTCACAAAGCCCGTCAAGAAGAATAAGGACTATGCTCTGTATTTCAAGGCTATTGCTTATGCGCAGGAATGTGTTCATTCAGGATTATCCATTGACGGAAATGTGGAACGTAATGATTCTGTCCTGTACGCGGTAATCGATATGCTGATGCAGGGGAGCGAATACCTCAAGCCTCAGGAATTCGATATTGTGAACAACATTGTCGGTATCTCAACTGAGAACGAGCCAATCATCATCCGGGACCCCTATCCCCTCGCCGATGTTCCTGTCTATTATAGTGATGCTCTTTTCAACAATCGGCCATACGATAAATGCGATTTTCAGATTTCTGAAGATAGACGCCTGGATATGGTCTTTTCGTACTACAAGCGTTATGGCTATGAGAATGTAGCAGATTTCGATAGTATCAACGACCTCGCTTTGCTCTCGCATTTGTATACAAACACGGTCCTTTCGATGGCCACCTATGTGAACGAATATACCGTGGACATGCTGCCGGACAAGCCGCTGATTGAGAATACTCCGAACATGTGGTCCTGGTGGCCAAAGCCCATCTCACCCAAATATACAACAGAGTTTCTGAAAGATACGCTGCACCATCGCCGCAGAACTCTTCCCGCCAACGGTGCATTGTTTCAGTTTGATGCCTGCCAGCTGATACAGGAAATTAAGCTGAAAGAGACTTGCCGCGACAACGAGATTGTGTGTCTGTATAAAATCGTAACCAAGTTCGGTGACCTGGCCGGATACTATAACACAAGCACCGAGTGGTTTTATATTTTGACTGACCGAGCTCAATTTCCAGAGCTGGTTGACAGCGTCACGAATCTGATTCTCTGGCTGTACACTTCTCTCGCCTGTGATTTGCCGGATGTCCTGCCCACTGATGCGTCGTTTCGGTCTTCGTTTGTGACACACGCGGATGCTCCATTCGGGATTCGTTGTCTGATGATTGGCGGAAAGCCCCGCGATTATCGCAAGAAAGGCAATGATGACGACGAGCCGCTGCGGGTGTTCGACAAATCCAAATATGATGCTTCGTCCAAAAACATCAATGGTTTCATTCGCCACCTGCCTGCCGGACAGAAAGCAAGCGAACGTGCCATCCTGATAGCTGAAAGCTATGGCTATGAGCTGAAGAGTGATGAAACTTATGTCACGCCGTTTGTGAGAAGACAATGGCTGAAAAAGAAAACTGAAGAGTCAATAACCCACGACTAAAGTCGCGGGTCTCCTTGCCCTGATTTATGAAGAAAAGCGCCCACCGAAAAATGGTGAGCGCTTTTATTTTTTCATTCCAAAAAGCCGGAGAGTTTTCCCATTCCAGAAAACTTTTTCCAAAAATGCCAAAAGTTTTCTGAACTCAGAAAAGTTTTGCTGCTATTCCAGAAGTTTTTTGGAATGGGAAAATCATGCGACTATCATTGGGGGTTCACTATCGGCGTTGCAGTTCTTGCCTGCGGGTCAATAGAATAAGTGGCATCAATGTATACCGTATTGTTCCCTGTGTCTTTTCTCACAAAAACTGGCATTACAATTTCTGTGATGGATGTTGGGTCGTTGCCATTCTCTGCATAAGTTTCAGCATATTCTTGCCAACGAATGTCAACATAGGCGTTGGAATGTGGTTCCAGTAGTGCCGCTCCTTCCGGGGTACATTCAAAGCCATTGATAGAGCCTTTGTCCAAAATGATATCGATACGGTCATCCGTCTTGTTCTGATAGTAGGCTTTCGCCGTATAGCCCATGAAGCTGTCGGAATAGAATCCGCAAATGACCATGCTGCAGGCATTATTGTCGAACAGCACAATATCCGTGGGCTGAATCTCGTGTTTTGGTTCTGTCGCGTTCTCTTCACCTTTCGGATAAATCACAAAGTCATCATCGACAGGGTCATCACGATTCGACACATCCCATTCTGCTTCATCATAGACATCGATGTGAAGTTTGACGGTATCAATGTCTTGCGGTTTCACTCCATAGATTTCCAGTCCTGCTTTATCCCACGAAACGACCTCGGTGGTTTTCACTCCTGGTCCAATTTCCGGGAACCAACTGGTATCTGCCGGGATTCCATTCAAGGACGAGCTGCTTGTGATAGCGCACAGAGTTTTGTCATCTGTTTTGTTTTGAAAGTCAATCTTCCAATAGTAGCTATAGCCCTCGTCATAGCCCACGTTCTGCAAGATGATGGTACAGGTATCGTTGTCGGCAATCGTCTGTGGCTGGAAGCTCTCATCGAACTGGATGTTAGGTTCAGCCATTGTGCTATCGGCAGCGCTATTTGCGGTACTCGGTGAGGAGCTGCTGGTGCTTTTCTCGGAGGATGCAGCATCAGATGTAGCTGCACTGCTGGCAGCAGTACTGGTAGTGTTAGAGCTGCTACAGGCGGCCAGGGAAAGTACAAGCAAAGCCGAAAGTGCTAATGATACAACCTTTTTCATGATTTTCTCCTTTTTTCTTTGTATAAGGCTATTATACATCAAAAGCGCTTCGACATTTTACAAAATGAAGGCTGGGAAAGCCCACGATTTCAATCGTGGGATGAAAGGCCGCACCTTAGAGTTACTTTGGGAGAAATTTCAAGACAACTTTGTATATATTCATGTGTTTGTAACAACATGGCATCTAAAATATGATATAATAGATACATGAAAAAAGATTATAGGCGCACAAAAGCAACCGTTTCTATGATAAATTATCACTTTGTGTTTTGCCCACGCTATCGGAGAAAATTATTTCTGGTGGATGGGTTTGAAGCTCGTTTCAAGGAACTTGTAACCCAAATTTGTGAGCAAAACAACATTGTGATACTGGCAATGGAATGTCATATAGACCATTGTCATCTTTTCGTGAATGCTCCGCCTACATTAAGTGCTGCAGAAATCATGAAAATTATTAAAGGAACCACCGGCAGGATACTCAAGCAAGAGTTTTTTCCTGACACGGTTATGCAAATGTGGACACGCAGCTATTTTGTAAGCACTGCCGGAGATGTGTCTACCGCTACGATTCAACACTATGTAGAACAGCAAAAAAAGAGAGGAGGGTAACTTTATGGCTTTCGGGAGTAAGAATAGCACGCCATCATTTGTATTGACATTGCCTCTTGATATAAGTCTCAACGAGCAAGACTATCTGTATAAGGAGTTCAAGAAGTGTGGTGTCATCTACAATCAGCTTGTGAGTGCGACTACAAAAATGTGGCATCAATTGCGCAAGACGCGCAAGTATCGTGAGTTGATGGCAGCTATTGCAAAAGCAACTCCCGACAGCGATGAGCAAAAAACACTCTTTAAGCAACGCGAAAAGATGCTTAAAGAATATCGTTTTTCCGAAGATGCTTTTCATAAGTTGGTTGTGCCGTACGCGAAGCACTATGCTATAAACTCCCATATAGCACAGGCAGTTGCCTCTGATGTTTGGAAAGCATGGAGCACTTTCTTCTTTAGCAAAGGAAAAGAGGTTCACTACAAAAGGTTAGATGATTTAGCAGCCATCTCCGGAAAAAACAACTTCACCGGTATCGTGCTTCGCCCGGCAAACCTCACTACAAGCAATATTGAGTCGGCTAAGCGCAAGGCGCAAAAAGCCGTCGAAAAGCGATACGATGATATGTACGGGCGGCCTGACCCTAAAGACGATAAGAAAGTTGTTCTTCCTGATGAGGTAAAACCACAAATGGAAGCTGAAATTGCTGCCGCTATCGCAAAAATAAAACCCACTATCGGAAAAGGCAACCTGCGCATTGTGTACGGAAAGCATGAATTTCCTGTTGTGTTGCGTAATCCTAAAACTCAGACAGGAAAATATCAGCAAGAAGCTCTCAAATGTGGAGTGAAATACTGCCGCATTACTCGTAAGTGGGTTAAGACCAAGTGGAAGTATTATGCACAATTCATCTTAGAAGGCTATCCTCCCACAAAGTGCGACGGTAACGGCGTGATGAAGCATCCTGTCAATCAAGGGCGCATAGGTCTTGATATCGGCACGCAAACGCTTGCCATTAGTGGTAAAGATATCTGCGATTTGAGAGTTCTTGCGCCATCAGCAAGAGCGCAAGCCAAAAGCCTCGTAAATGAGATTGCTCGCACACAGCGTGCAATGGACCGCTCCCGCCGCGTTACAAATCCGAAATATTATAATCCGGATGGCACGATAAAGAGGCTGAAGCGCCAGCATGGCCACAAACAAAGACGTGACTGGAAGTACAGCAAGCGCTATTTCCGTTTGAAAGCAAAACTGCGTGACTTAAACTGCCGATTGGCGGATATCCGCAAGATGGAGCACAACATCCTTGCTAACGAATTGCTGCAGCATGGCAACGAGTTTGTGGTTGAAGACATGAACTATAAAGCATTGCAGAAACGCAGCAAGGAGACGAAAACCAACGCTAAAACTGGCAGAGCACATACTAAAAAACGGTTTGGCAAATCGTTGAGCCGCTGCGCCCCCGCAATGTTTATTTCCATCCTGAACAAAAAAGCCAATCGTTATGGCGGCAGTGTTATCAAAGTCAGCACCTTTGAAACAAAAGCCTCGCAATTTGACCATACAGATGAAAGCTACACCAAGAAGAGACTTTCCGAACGAATGGCTCGTCTCCGCAGCGGCAATTTAGTTCAGCGCGACTTATATTCTGCCTTCCTGCTTGAACATATAGATATCGAATCCTTGCAGTACAATATGGAAACCCTTAATTCAGCTTTTCCTGCATTTTTAGAAATGCACGAAAATACAAAGCATCGCTTGCAGGCGGTTGAAAGTTCTCTTCCTGCAAGCATTGGATTCTAAACAATAACTTTCTGGGGGCTCGACACTCCCTCATTAAAGAGCTGCCTCGCAAGAGGTGAAACTCCCTTCGGAGGATGCACTTAAAAGAACTGGGAATGCAGACAAGTATGTTGGTCAACCATTTTGGCTGGATGCTCGTCATGCGCTACACCCGTAGCGGATGATGGGAAACCGCATAACTCGCTGTTTCAGTCACGGTTTGGCGATGAACCTTGCCGCGCCGCCCAGGAATCCCACGATTTCAATCGTGGGAGGTGTCAACGTATTGATATCCTGCGGATTGATGTTATAAATTTTAAGCCCGGAACTTTCCCAATGATGAATCTCCGTTTCCTCTTGACCAGGTTCAACACTCGTAAGCCAAAGGCTCGCACCCACGCCATTCAATGTGCAGTCATCAAACGAGTAACCGAGTTTTTTATCTGATGTCTTATTCTTGAAATAAAGCTTCCAATAATAGCCGTAATCATCATCGTAACCAACGCTCTGCAAGATAATGGTGCATTCTTCATTATCAACAAGTGTCTGTGCCTGGAAATCATTATCGTATGTAATTTTGGGTTCGGGGGACGGCGTAGGTAAATCGCTGCCTGTGCCGTTCCACACCCTTTCATATGTTTTGCCGTCTTCTGTAGTATATGTCTCTCCTACTTTAATCCCGTCAGGGCTGTAATCTTGCGTGCTATTGGAAGTGCTATTTGACGAAGCACTTGACTTGGATTCACTTGCGGCTGTTGCAGCGGAACTATTCGCCTTGCCGCAGGCAGCCAACGAGAGGACGAGCAAAGTCGAAAGTGCTAATGATACAACCTTTTTCATAGTGTTCTCCTTTTTTCTGTTTGTCAGAGCCATTATACACCAAAAGCACTTTGACTTATTTATTTTGGGAATATTTATCGCCAATTTGAGCGGATTGCACAAATAGCAAGAAGAAAATCAGTGCATATATGCTTCGACATTTTCCTTTCCCCTCTGCATTTTCCAGAACGAAACTTTTAATGCAGGCTTTCCCAAACGAAACTTTTGGGAGTTGTGATTTGAACTTGACAGCATTTGCGGCAGCTGAGATTTTGCTATTCGCCTGTTCCGATTGTCTCACCACAGATACGAAGCAGCGCATTTCGCTTTTGTGAGATACATCTCATATTCGGAAAGGCTGCGACAAAATTCTGAGGTTTCAGCGGCTCGCTTGCGACATTTTTCCAACTTTTTGGGCAGCAAAAAAGCCCTACCAGAATGGTAGAGTCTTTGCATGTTTTCTCTCGGTCATACGAGTAGGAAGCGTCACTTATCCGATATTCTTTCGCGCAAAAAAATGAACTTGCTTCGAGGTGAAGCGTAGCAAGTGCTTAGCAAGTTTTTAGCAAGTTCGTAGCAAGTATGCAAAAAGCTCATGACAAGTACAATGTCTACTTTTCCGTAGCAAAAAGAAAAGCCACCAAACGATTTCACTCGCTTGGCGGCTTAGCTATATTCCTATACTGTTTTATCCAAATAACTCATCCAGCTTTTCGCTCAACGTCCCATCCTTTGCATAAGGCAATGCATCGCACATACGAAAGTTATACTGCTTTCCGTTATGCTCCTCAGAGAACCCAAGAATATAGTTGGTTGCAATGCGATAAATAATTTCGGACGGAGCCAGACCGTAGACCTGCTTTTCAAAGATGTGTTCGAGCCGCTCCTTGGAGTTCGGGAACGCAGCTTTCATGCCTTCGCTCTGGTACAGACGCTTCACGATTTCGGTAATGTACAGGCCCGATTTCATGTACAGGTCAATAAAGGTCTTGTCCGGGTCATTAAAGCATCCGGGATTTTCTTCTTCCAAAAGCGATACCATCTTTGCCACGGTTGCTTTCGGGGTAAAGATTTGGTTCGTGCGCTGCGGCGGAATGTAGTCGAAGATGTCCTTTTCGTTCGCCGGGTCAAAATAGTTTGCCAGTTCACGCTTTAACCGCAGGAACTCTTTGATGGAATCATCAAACACGACTTCATCAAACAGCTTCCCGTCAAAGTGCTTCGTTTCGCCTGTGGCGGTATCCTTGTAATCACCGCCATCGCGCAGGAAACGGAACTGCTCCAGCGTGATGCTGGTGACTTCTTGGAAAACTTCATCGGGAACGATTTGGTCGAAGTTGGCAAGAGTGGTATCCTCTGTGCCATAGGCCATCAGAAATGACGGTATCGTGCGGGCAAAACCGCGTAGATGGTCGCGGATGGTATCTTCCACATCGTTCTTTTTGCGTTCCTCGATTTGTGTCTCATAGCTGCGGACAGTCTCTTTGGCGGCATCTTCCACGAAGCTGCTGACCGTATCATTCAAAGCTGTTTTCAGCTTTTCAGTAGCCTCTGCCTTTTTCTGGTCGAATTCCTGATTGATTTTTGCCTGTTCGTGGGGCGCAGCAGCAGCCAACTGCTCATGGCGTTCTTTTTCGATTTGGTTGGTTTCGATACGATAGTCGCCGTAAGTCCGCGCCACCAAACGGTCCGCATCCTCGCCCAGCTTCTTCTCTACACGCTTGGCATCCGATGCCTTAATTTCCGAGTCATAATTGGAGGTGGCAGCAGCCACGATGGGTTTAACAGCCTGCGCCTTGAAAGCCTCCTGCAACGCTTCCAGCGCCTTATCCTTGGGCTGGTTGTCAACGGCGACTTTATCAATAGCCTGCGTGACCTGTTCGCCGACAGTATCATAGATTTTATCGCCAAAAATGTCATCAGCCAAACCGATAACATAGCCCTCATCTACTTTGACATCGCCGTTTTCATCCACATGGACGCGGTCCAAATCTTCTTTCTTGACTTCCTGCTTTTTCGGCTCGTCCACGGGGGTGAACTTTGTAATAATGTCCACGACCTCCTGCGGAGCGCCGAAGATATTGGAAATATTCTGAAACAGATAGTTGGACATAAATCCGCGATTCACAACTTCTGTGGAGCGAATCTTTCGCGGAATAGAAAGCACCTTTTCGGCATCCAGCTCCACCATCTCGCTGTCTTCATCCTCACCGATGACCGGGAAGAAGTTCAGCAGTTCCTTGATGTGCTTTTTGCGGGTTTCGGTATCTCCGCGCCCGTCGGATGTGCTGGCATACAGGTCATTTGCGAACTCCTCAAAAATCATAAGGGTTCGCGCAGGGTCGAAGTCGAAGATATAAGCATTCTCCTTGCGGTAGAACTTGCCTTTGTCGTGGAACAAGCACGGATTCTGCGCACGGAACGCCGCCTGCATATACAGGGATGCACTCTTGATGCTGCTCAGCATCAGCACAGCAGTCCATTCTGGAATCGTAACGCCCGTGGTGAGCTGTCCGACAGACAGCGTAATTGTCTTGTCGTTCTGGGCGATAGCCTCGGTCACGCTGTCAAACGCTTTCTTGGCAGAATCATCATCGTTCAATCTACCGTCACCCACTGCCGCGACGACCTTGTAATCCTTGAAAACAGGATGGTTGTTCAGCTTGCGGGCTAGAGCCTTGGCGCTGTCCACACGGTTCAGCAGCCAAAGCGTATGCTTTAATTCATCGCGTAATTCCGGTGTGGAGAACGGGAACTTAGTCTGTGTAGTCAGCGCATCAAGGAACTTGTCCACAGCGCTGTCATGCACAAAGTTTCCGGCCTGATTGACTGCAAAAAACTCATTTAGGTCAAACGCCCATTCTTCTGTTTCGCCGTTGATTTCAATGCCCTGCTTCAGTTCATCCCGAACGACCTCGGACATCTGATAGGTGAACATATTGAGCTGCGGCAGATTCGCGTAGGGATTCTGCTCGCTCTGGTCACCCTGCCAATCGCGTTTTTTCTTCTGCTCGTCGGCATAGGTCCAGTTATAGATGGCGTCCTCTTTGAATTTTTCGCTGGCAATGGCCTTAAACGGCGTGCCGGACAGATGCAGCGTAAAGTTGCGGTCAATATGGTCGAACGCCACATCTGTCTTGTAGGTATCTACGCCCTCGTGGGCTTCGTCAATAATCAGAACATCCCAATGAATGTCATTGACTTCTTTCAGCTTTTCAAATTCACCGCCAAAGTAAATGGAGCCTTTGAGGTCCTGCAAGCTGACGAACTCGATGCACTTGTAGTCGTCGTTGTTCAGCATATCCAGATACTGATTGCGGCTCACAACAAAAGGCTTCCCCTGCAGGGAGCTGGTATCGCTCACAAACAGATACCCGGAATCGGGACCGAGGAACTTCTCGTAGTCGGAATACCACGAGTTTGCAATCGCAGGGCGGTTCGTCACGATAAGGACCGTGTCTGCGTCCATCTGTTTGCAAAGCTCATAGGCCGTAAGTGTTTTGCCGAAGCGCGGCTTTGCGTTCCAGAGGTATTCACCCTTGGTATGCAGGCGGCTGTAATTCAGCGTTTTCTCTACCGCATCCTCCTGCTCCTCACGCAGATTATACGGGGTTGCGGCGGTCAGCGATTGCAAAATACCGCGATTCGCACGGAAATCATAGAAGTGGTTGCGGGAAACAGGCCCCGTCACATGGAACCATTCGTTCTTGGGGTCGTTCTCAATGTTCAGCTTGCGCAGATAGCGGTGGAAATCTTTATCGGTAAATGTATCGCCGGAGCCATCCTCGAATGTAGCATTGCCGCGCCATTCTTCTTTGTATTCCACATCGGCAGTATGGGTCTGCTGGCTCAATCGCTTGTCTACATCCTGCTCGGTGTAGCCGATTTTCGTCCAACCGTTATGGCGGGCAATCTCAGGAGTGGTATAGGCATAAATCATCGGAACAACGCGGTCCGTTGTTTTGATGACGATTTTGGTGCTCATATTATGCCATCTCCTTTACATGAGATTCGATAAAGTCGATTTCCTGCTGGGAAAGACCGTACTTCTTGTAGAGCTGCTGGTCAATGTCGCGGATGGAAGCCGACCAGTTAATGTCGGAGTTGGGAGTGAAGTCTTGAAGGGGAATAAATTTAAAATTGCTCGGCGTTATCATTTGCGTCTTCTTTAAGATTGATAGCAATGCACGAGCAAATCTTGATTTGAGATACTTAAGTAGATTTTCCGCCTCTTGCAATGTAGAAAAATTGCCTATACTGAAAAAAGTTTCTGTGTGTCCAACCCCTGGCATTGCAATTATAGCAGGGGCAAGGGCTTCTCCAAACTCACCAACTCCACTCGCTTTTGGCAAGAAAATCTTATAGCTATCCAAATTCTTAACCACATTGATATAGGAACGCTGAATAAACATAGATACTCTCTCGTTATCTAAACGTCCCATAATTGTAATATAGTCCTTATTATCAGGCTTTTCCTTAAAGAAAATCATTGGCAATTTGGCTATAATATTTGACTTCAAGTCATTCTCATGGCCTTTGCTCTGGAACGCCTTTACCTCAGGATGCTCTCTATGCATTATAGGCGTGAAATGATAAGCATAACTAGAAATGCCGACATCACCAACATTTGACTTTTCACTATACTCTCTGGTTTTTTGCAAAATGCCATTTAGTTCTTCGTATGGAGTGAAAACTTGAATTGGCGCATATTCACGAGTTCTATCATAATAAGTTATCGCTACGCCACCTTTAATATCTGTATTCGAAAACACTTTTTTGCAATCAGGCTCATAGTAACAAACCTTAAAATGCTTATTATTAAGCATCTTTTCATTCCATGCCTTCGGCGTACTTCCCGCATTAAACAAAAAACGTGCCGGATGAATCAATTCAACTCTATCCGCAATACCGTATGCAGCGTCCATAAAAAGATTATAAACGGGGGCCGCAAACTTCCCATTGTCACCAGAAATAGAAAAGTCAGCATTATATGGAGGGTTACCAATGGCATAATCGAACTTCATATCGTTTATTTCTCTCCCTTCATTTGGTTATAAGTGATTGTCCGCATAGCACGCCAATCACGGATTTTACATTCGTACTTTTTATTCTGCTTAGCCGCCTCATCGAACAGCGTTTCCTGTTCAAAGTCACTTGCAAACAGGGATAGCTGCTCGTAGTCGTCTGATATGTACAGTTCCTTGCCCGGAATCGTCCCTTTCAGGCCGTCCATCTGCCACATGTTCCATGAAATTACATTGGCAATCCGGTTCAGTTCCTTGGCAGTCGGCTCCCGCCGCCATCGCTCCTGCATATAGTCCACAAAGGTCATGAGCAGGTTGATACGCGCAACCAACAGGTTGTCACCCTGATATTCGTAGCCGTAGGTGCTTTCAAACGCCCGCCGCGTCCATTTCAGCCAGTCAGTCTCGTTATCGGTGTTCTCGTTCACGACCCGCAGCTTTCTGTCCAGAATCCCGATTCTGCTTTCAATCGGCAGTCCTTCACCCGTAGCGGCATCATAGCGGGACACCAGATAAGGGGCCTCGCCGCAGGTGATTTCCAGCCGCCGAGAATCAACATACCGCTGCCAATCCCGTTCTTTCTCAAAGTAAACAGGCTCTTTCGTTGGTTCCCAGTGTTCACCGTTCAGCGTATTAAATACGTTCTCGCGTCCAAACCAATCGTCATCGCATTTATTGTTCATATAGCAGACGACCCAAGAGGGCGTAAAGACCTCGGCTTTGGATTTCGTTCTTGCCGCCTGTTCTTCTTCCGCTTTCAAAATGCGCGGCTGGATAAGATTGGCATATACCCCGGAAATCAGCTCCGGCGTGATTTGATTATCCTGCCGATAGCCATCGCCGTATCGTTCATAAGTATTTGTTGCCCAGATTATATTTTCACCTGTCGTCTTATCTTCCAGCAGAAACCGCATTGCCGTTCTGACCGGATAAGAATACAGGTCAATCAGTTTGCCCAGATGTGCCACCCCCGCGCAGCGCAGGAAGCAGCCAGAACCCATCCTTACGGAGTTCTTCTCCGTAAGGAAAGGGACGTCCCTTTCGCGCTGATTGTTATTTTTGCAAACGTTTCTTGCTATTTTATATGGCAGCCTTTCTCTTTAAGCTGCATTTCTGTTATTTGATATTTGCTTTTTATTGCTGTGCAGTTTCAAGCAGGTATCAAGCTCTTCGTTGAGATTGTATCGGCTGTGGTTCTTGAACTTGAAAATATTATAGCATATAGCACCGTTTCTCTCAACGCTTGTTTTATCGGCACTCATCCGCCTTTAACTGTCTCAAACTCCAAAGTAATGGTATCCACGATACAAAAAGCCTGTGACCCGTATGGGGTTCCATCACGATAAGTAGAAAACGTATCACAGGAAAGTACTCCGCCTTCCAGATACACTTCTTTGACCGGCGTATGTCCTACCACTTGCAGATATTCGCCGCCGCGATACAAACGTTTTGCATTCTGATTTGGAGACAGCTGCGGGCGATACCAGATAGGAGAATCTGTTGCCCACATTGTTTCACAGCTCATTTGGTTGATAGCTTTGACAGCCGCGAGAACATTTTTTCGGTTCTGTGGTGCTACCCGGAGCTGAACAAAGAGATTTGCAAGGCCGCCGTGCATGAAAAGTGTTTTGTCAATTTTGTGGATATATGCAAGCTGACTTTTCTTTGGCAAGGCATTTGTCAACTTTTTAATTTCTTGACACACGAGTCCTCTCTTTTCCGGATGGAATCCGGTTTCCGGCTCTCCCCAAATGTAGCTCAGGTCATGGTTCCCGTAGCACCAGAGAGTATCTGGATGTTCCTTGGCAAACGTGATTGCGGTTTCATAGGTCTCCAGATACTGCGCATCATCATGTACCCCGAAATCATCTGCCAGGTCCATAAGACAGATAGCTTTGTCTGCAATGCCTTTTTTCATGATGGTATTTGCCTGCGCAAACATCCAGGGTTTCAAATGGCAATCTGGAATGACTAAGACCTTCATGGCTCTTCACCTCTCTTTTTTGTGTTTACTATTTAGATTATATACGATTCGCACCGAACGTCGAGAATTCCGTTCTGGAGAATCATTGTGTTCGGCCGCCATGGTATCGTGCTACCGAGCCAAGCTGAGCCACGCCAAATAATGTTGAATCGGAATTCAGTGAAATTGAATTCAAGAAGTAGTGGCAAGGATTCCCCCTCATTCATGTGGGGGAGGAATTGCCACACCTTGCTAAGTGTTGCGAAGTTAGTATACTAATAATAAAGGTGGTGACAAGCAATGCCGACTGTAAAGTTAAACCGTGCAATAAAATATAGAGCGTATCCTACTGAAGAGCAGACAGTGTTGCTTGCCAAAACTTTTGGCTGTGTACGCTTTGTGTGGAATCACATGCTTACTGATGCGCAAACATTCTTGAACGAGGCAGGGATATTTTTTATTCCTACTCCTGCTAAATACAAGAAAGAATTTCCTTTTCTAAAGGAAATAGACAGTGGTGCATTATGCAATGCCCAGCTTGACTTGAAAGATGCCAATAAACGGCATCGTGAGAAAAAGACTGGTGCGCCGCAACTAAAATCCAAGCGCAAGAGTAAAATGTCCTATACTACAAACGTCCATTCGTATAAAACAAAGGATGGGCGTACAGCTAAAACCATTGCGCTTGGGCATGACACTATCTTGCTTCCTAAAATAGGGAAAGTAAGAATCAGCAAACACTGTTTGCCAAAGGCTGGCTGGACGCTAAAAGCTGCTACTGTCAGCTGCACCCGTACCGGTAAGTACTTTATTTCCTTGCTGTACGAGTTTAGGGAAGACATCCAGCCTGTTGCTGCCACGAAAGAAAAATCTCTTGGTTTGGATTACTCCTCCCATAATTTTTATGTAGACAGCAACGGTGATGTGGCTAATTATCCACGTTTTTACCGTAGAGCTGAAGCTAAACTTGCAAAAGAACAGCGTAAGCTGTCTCATATGAAGTTTGGTTCCAACAACTATAACCAGCAACTGCATAAGGTTCGCCTTCTACAAGAGCATACAGCCAACCAGAGAAAGAACTTCTGCCATACGCTGAGTACTGCGATAGCCAAGCAGTATGATGCCGTGTTTGTGGAAGATATAAACCTTCGTGGTATGGCTGGCTCTCTGAAGCTTGGCAAATCCACTAACGACAATGGTTTTGGTATGTTTCGCACGATGCTTGAGTATAAGCTCACATCGCAAGGAAAGACTTTTGCCAAAATCGATAAGTGGTATCCATCCAGTAAAACTTGCAGCGTTTGTGGTCTCATAAAAGATGACCTCACACTGGCAGACAGAAACTGGACATGTAGCAGCTGCGGTACAACACATAACCGCGACCACAATGCCGCTATAAACATACGTAATGTTGGATTGTTGGGATTATATCCCGCATAAATCCAATTTCCTCACTCCCGCTATGCCGCCCGCAACAGCGGTGAAAGCTCATAGATACTTGGTCGCACGGACGGAACCGTGCTGTAAAAATCCATTGAGTGAGAATTATTGGAATCCTGCGGGATTTCAAGCCCCCTCCTTCAGGTGGGGGTTGTTGACCGTTTTTGAGAATACAAGAAGAGCCCCCGCCAAAGAGCGGAGGCTTGTTTTTGTGCAGCAAAGCTCAAAGTCCTATGGGTATTTCTCCAAACGCCCGGAAATCTCCCTCATGTTTTGTGCAAGGGCGCTTTTTCATCCGTTCTTCGCAAGCGGTCGGGCCTGAAGCAAGGCGCTCACATCGAAACTGGAGGCGTTGTACACCGTTATGCCGTGTTCCAGAGCGTATTTCACCGTATATGCCGTGCCGCCGGTAGTCCTTGTGCAATAGGAGATACAATAAGCAGAGTAATCGACTAGATGTCGGTCTCTTAGAAGGTATACTCCCCTGCCTGGTTCTTTCGCAGCATATACTATTTTGTCTACCTGCTTGTCTATTTTCTCGGCATGCCGCTGCTGTTCTAAGCTCCATTTAGAACGGTATCCCTCAAAAGGCAAAACCTCAATAACGCGAATTCGGGGATGTGCTGCTTTCAACGAAACCAGCATATCCGCCATAAGAGTATCAAAACCTAAAGAACCGCCGATACCAAAGTAAGTGACTCCCTGCTGGATAAGTGGAATAAGCCGGTGTTCCACCCTGGCCAATATTTTGAGCTGCTCGCCCGGTGGGATATCCTTGTGCCCAACAAAGCAGCAGGTTTGCTCTCGGTATTTGCTATTCACCTTGTTTCTTCTCCTTTCGTTGCAAAATCACTTCGTCTGCTTGACACTATTTGTGGTATAATTTTTACAACCAAAAAATGATGGAGGCTTTAGGTATGCTTGAGCTTACGAAAGAGCAAATACAACAACTTGTAGATACTATCGAGAGCAAGCAAGACTGTCATTGCAGTGTTTCCAACAGTATGCGTACTATTTGGATTACTTCTAGCGACGGGGAAAATGAGCTGCGTGTTGCTTTCCTTGGAAATTTTGCATTGGTTCTTTCTCGCGTTGAGTTTGCTCACAAACGTTGTGGTACGATGACAGCGATACTTTTTGCCTTAAAGAAAATCTGCGAAGAAAACGGCGTACACCGCATTATTATCCAATCTGTGTTGACGCCCGAAATGGAGTCATTCTGCTGCAAATCTGGTTGCAAGCCCGACCCAAACTCGACCATGGAAGTTGGTGGAGTCTTGACGGGCGATTATTTCTTCGATTTTTAGCAGGGGTCTCCGGCTGCAGCATTTTCCTTTGCTTCCACGAACCACCTGTCCTCCTCAAAGAACAGATATGTTTTGGCTCTTCCTATCTGGCAGGTATAGCGAACTCCTACTCCGCCAGTTTTCGAGTATTTCCGGGGCAACACTTCCGAGATGCAGGTGATATCGAATCTCTGGCCCGTGTCCCAGATGACTGTCTGAGGCGTTAATATGCCTTCAGGAGAGAAATCGGCAATGACCTCGACATATTTCTTAATTCTTGGTTCTGACATAGATTAGATGCTCCCCTGTGCTTCCCTGCAAATACCCGTGTGGGTGTATGGTGTGGTCTCCCTTGGCGTCACAATGAGAGAGAAACCGGTCTTTGTACATGACGGCTCGTTGTACGGAATAGTATCCGAACCGGTTCCGTATCCCGTCAATCGCGGATTCAAGCCGCTCGGTCTCTTCCTGCTTTTCGGCGCTGTACTCAAAAGATATCTGGTTTGGTTCCGTATCTGGCCGCAGGTCAATGGCACGCACGCCAACTGAGCGTAGGTGCTCACTCCACCGGTAGTTCTTCTTATACAGCTGGTAAGCTGCCTCCGCAATATCCTTTTCCTGCATCGTTGGCTGGCCGAGCTTGCACTGTCTCTCAAAAGAGAAAAGGCTGGAATCCCGGAGACTCACCTCTACGCCTCGGCATCGGAAATGGTTCTCTCTGAGCCGCGCAGCGACACTTTCCGCGAGCAGATAAATAACAATCCAGACATCCCGGTTAGTCTTCAAGTCCCGTGGCGTTGTCCAGCTGTTTCCGATGCTCTTGATAGGTGCCTGAGCTTCCCTTCCCTCGTATTTCGCCACTGCTCCCGTGTCAAGGCCATTGGCGAATCCCCAAAGCATCGGGCCGATTTTCCCGAGTTTTTCTTTC
>ERZ772870.1225-NODE-1225-length-19975-cov-3.918574_pt1 | contig 19975 bp, 15 predicted proteins | sample MGYA00511376_ERZ772870 | MGnify/ENA primary metagenome ERZ772870 (study PRJEB29015, sample SAMEA2737719) | human gut metagenome | biome: human gut; feature: human-associated habitat; material: faeces | place: China | collected 2012 ... | reverse complement strand
GTTTTACTCTACGACCGTCACTCAATCCGATAAGGACATCATCGTCATATACCAGATTTGTTGTTAATGTTGTAGAGAACCACTTATTAATAACCATATTTAATTGAACTTCCCAATTTACATCGACATTTTGAGGCTTCCGTAAATAGTCAGAATATAGATCTAACCGAGAATAAACTGTCATATTTTTCAAAAATTCATATTTACCTTCCAATTTTAGATTAGCTCCTAATTCAGACAAGAGGTTTTTACCCGGCTTTACACCAAATGCACCTTCATCGGAAAGTCGTTTATTTAAAACGAATGTTCCGCGCCATGCTACAGGTGAAAATACCGCTGTAAAATATTTATCAGGTATCCATGTCACCCCAAGTCCGGTCATTAAATATCCGGGAGACATAAATTCCGAAACAGAGATATCCCGGCTGATTGCATAATCATATCCTCTTGTAAATTGTGACTGAAAATTCAAAATGGCACTCGCATATAAATTTTTATATATTTCATATCCGTAATTGGAATTCAAATAAATCTTATCACTGGTTTTCTTTAATCCATCTCCTCTGGTCTTATTCAATCCATAAGCCAACTCCAATCTATTTTTCCATACATGCTTATTATGTTTATAATCTGCTTGATATGTTCCTTGCAAATCAAAGGCAAAAGCATTATCCCCTCCTGTCGCCCAATTTGTAAAACTGACTTGAGTCAACTTAAGACCTGCATATCCAGAAGTCGTCCACAAAGAATCCTTAGTTTCCGCATTAATTTCAGATATACTCATCCCAACAAATAATGTCATCAACAAAACTTATCGTATTAAAATCAAAAGAACTCATATACACCGCCATACTGCTGGCACTTGTGATCGTATTTGTCATTATACTTATCACCATGTTCCGCGGCAAAGATTCGGATGACACCAGTGGTTCAGCCAGGAGCATCGCAACCTCAGCCCAGACTGATCCGTCTCCTAAGCTCGACGAGATACATTACACACCGGGGACATACTCATCTTCCCTTGTTCTGGGAGAAAACACTCTGTCCGTCATGGTCACTGTGGATGAGGACTACATCACAGATGTGTCATTCAACCAGGTGGATGAGACTGTGACCACCATGTACCCACTTCTTGAAACGGCACTCGAGGATATCAATACTCAGCTTCACTACATATCTTCCGTGGACGATATAACACCTTCCGGAGACAGCACATACACTACCAGACTTATCATAGATTCCATACGAAATGCTCTGAAGGATGCCGTGATCAACTAGCTGTCACGGTGCTTTCTGCCAAAACAAAAGGACATATGACCGTATATATCTTGTATTATATACGGTCATATGTCCTTTATTTATCCCACCGTTTATACGGTCGTTACTGCTTTGCAACTATGTTGTCCTTATCCTTGAAAATACAGCCTCCCGGCACATATCCCCTGACTCTTGATACAGGATAGATGTTGCTGAATCTTCCTATTACGGTTCCAGGATTGAGGACGCTGTTGCAGCCAACCTCAACATTATCTCCGAGCATTGCACCAAACTTCTTAAGTCCTGTTGCAATGTCAAAGCTCTGTCCGTCCACATTTCCCTTAACGTGAACCAGAGTCTTGTCAGACTTCACATTGGACGTGATGCTTCCGGCACCCATATGTGACTTGAAGCCGAGGACTGAATCTCCCACATAGTTGTAATGAGGAACCTGAACGTTGTTGAATATGATGACATTCTTGAGCTCTGTTGAATTACCTATCACACAGTTCTCTCCGACCAGTACGCTTCCTCTGATAAATGCACCCGGGCGAACCTCTGTACCGGCACCTATGATGGTCGGTCCAAGGATGGTTGCTGTTCCATACACCTTACAGCTCTTGTGGATCCACACATGCTCATCCACCTCATTGTACTCATCCTTGTCCAGGCTCTTTCCAAGCTCAAGCACGAAATCCTTGATAAGTGGAAGCGCCTCCCATGGATAGGTAAGCTTCTCAAGAAGAGGCTTTGCCATGGTCTGATCCAGGCTGTAGAGCTCCTTTATTGTTACAACTGACTGTATATCTTCCATAATAATAGTCTCCTTTTCTATCACATATAACTGATACATACTATGTTATACACCTTTGAATCAGTATGTGCAATCACTGTGTATCCGCATTCTTCTCCGCCTTTGCGCCTGTTCTGGCTGTGGCTCTTGTCTCCTTCTTCTGGGCACCTCCGCCCTTAGCGTAGAACACCTTCGTTTTGTCGAATACCCCTGTTATTCCATTCTGGTTCTGTATCTGCTTCACAAGGTTTGTGTATTTGGTGACAAATGTAGTCATCTTGTCCGTGTATTCCTGCTTGGATATCTGACCTTCAGCGACACCTTCAAGACCCTTCTCCCAACTCGCTGTCAGGTCTGCTCTCAACAGACCATTGATGGAATAATACACTATGTCGTATATTATCTCTCCAAGAAATGTTGGAGTCACTATCTGAGTCTTCTTGTTCAGTGATATATATTTGTTCTTCTCCAGCTTGGTGATGATCCCGTCTCTTGTGGCACTTGTTCCGATTCCGGCACCCTTGATCTGCTCTCTGAGTGCCTCATCCTCTATGAACTGTCCTGCATTCTCCATGGTCAGGATCAGTGATCCTGAGTTGTATCTCTTAGGCGGGGATGTCTCGCCCTCCTTTATGTCGATTCCCTGGACGCTCAGCTTGTCACCTTTCTTTATTTTCGCAAGCCTTGCTATGAATTCAGGGCTGTACTTCACATCATCCTTCTTCTTGGAAAAGCTGTTGGCAGCCACCTTGAGGTAACCATCGTTTATCAAATATTTGAAGTTGGCAAATAGCTTCTCTCCATTCTTGGAGAGTGTCATTGCAATCTTCTGGTACTCTGCAGCAGGGTAAAATATGCTGAGGAATCTCCTGCATATGATCTCATATACCTTGAGAGCTGTAGGTGCCAGACTTCTAAGTGCTCCAAAGCCCTGTCCGGTAGGTATGATGGCGTAGTGGTCGGTGATCTGCTTATCGTTCACATATTTCGTCTTTGCGATTCCCTTATATGTGCCGCTCTCCATGGCCCCCTGTGCAAATTCTGCCACAGGCTGGAAATTCTTAAGTCCCGATATGTTCCGTCCTATCTCCTTTGCCACGGCCGTTGACAGCACTCTGGCATCTGTTCTCGGATAGGTTACCAGCTTCTTCTCGTAGAGCTCCTGGACTATCTTGAGGGTATCGGACGGACTGATCTTGAAAAGTGATGAACAGTCATTCTGAAGCTCCGCCAGATTGTACAGCATCGGAGGCTGTTTCTTCTCTTTCTTGCGCTCCACAGCCTGGACCACAGCCTCGGGCTCCCCTGCCTTCAGCTCCGCCAGAAGCTGCTCCGCTGCGGGTCTCTCTTTAAATCCATTCTCCTTATACAGAAGAGGCGACTCGAAATACTTTGTGCCCTTCACTGCCTTCCATTCTGCATCAAATGTCTGTCCTTCCTCGCCCACATTTGCAACGAGTCTGTAGAACGGAGTCTTTACAAACTCCCTGATCTCACGCTCTCTCTTCACTATTATACCGAGGACACAGGTCATGACACGGCCCACGGCTATGACACATCTGTCCATGCCGAGATACCTCTGGACTACATTTGAAAACTTCAGCGACAGCGCCCTTGAAAAGTTGATACCCATAAGGTAGTCCTCCTGGGCCCTAAGGTACGCTGCGTCGCTGAGACTGTCGTACTCTGAGAGCGGCTTCGCCTCACGGATTCCCCTGAGGATCTCCTCCTCGGTCTGTGAATCGATCCACACACGGCGTTTCTCCTTGCCGGTTACGTGAGCCATTGAATCCACAAGCCTGTATATGTATTCTCCCTCTCGTCCTGAATCCGTTGCCACATAGATACAGCCTATGTCATCGCGGGTAAGCAATCCCGCAACGATATTGAACTGTTTCTTTGTGTCAGGAAGAACTTCATATTTGTATTCAGTTGGAATAAATGGAATAGTTGAAAGGCTCCACTTCTTAAGATTCGGATCGTAGACCTCCGGGTAGCTCATGGTGACCAGATGTCCGACACACCATGTGACAACCGCTGTATCCGACTCCAGGTAACCATTTCCCGCATTGCCCTTCACCCCCAGCACGTCGGCAAACTGCCTCGCCACGCTGGGCTTCTCTGCTATATATAAATTCTTCAAATTATGCTCCTATTCTTTCAGCATCCGCCACACACATGATCCTGTTTATACCGTGGCCGGTGCAAAAATACATCACAACACATCTGTATATAATAGCAGAATTTGAAGTAAGGGGCAAGCTCTCGCATGTGCGCGCTTGACGGGATTTTAACGCGCAAAAGCACCCCGCCTGCGACATGCGCAGACAGGATGCCTCCAAGCTATTTTATATAGAATTTAGTAGGATTAGCAAACTCAATCTATGTTTTACTGCTCGAATAACAGCTGCTCGTATGTTGGGAATGGCCAAGCTGTCTTTGGAAGTTCCTTCTCAAGCTCATCAGCTGGCTTTCTCACTGTGTCAAATGCTGCAAATACTGTGTTGTGGAAGTACTTAGCCCAAGCCTCTGTATCTCCCTCGTAATCTGCTGCCTTTGCAACCAGCTCCTCAAGGACTACTGTAGCGCTCTTGAGCTCTGTAAGCTTCTCTGAGATGGTGTTCAGAAGTGATACCTGAACTGTAGGATCAATTCCGAGAGCCTTGATCTCAGCTGCGCCCTTTGCAAGCTCTGCCTGATATTCCATAACTGCAGGAATGATCTCCTCATTAGACATCTCTATCATAGTGAGTGCCTCGATGTTGATCTTCTTTGCATAGTTCTCAAGCATTACATCAGCTCTCGCCTCAAGCTCTGCCTTATCCATAACTCCAAGGTTCTCGAAGATCTTAACGCTCTTATCTGCTGCAAGATAAGGAACAGCATCAACCATGCACTTGATATTTGGAAGACCACGCTTTGCTGCCTCCTCAACCCACTCATCTGAGTAACCATTGCCATTGAAGATGATTCTCTGATGTGCTGTGAGTTCTCTTCTGATGAGTGCCTTGCAGGCTGTCTCGAAATCGTCAGCACCCTCAAGTTCATCTGTCATCTTCTTGATCTGATCTGCAACTATTGTATTAAGTACCATCATTGGGAATGCGATGGACTGTGTTGAACCAACCATTCTGAACTCGAACTTGTTACCTGTGAATGCAAATGGTGATGTTCTGTTTCTATCTGTGGCATCCATTGTAAATGTAGGAAGTGTTGATGCACCTGATACATATGTCTTGCCCTTTGGTGACTCTGTAGCCTCACCCTTCTCGATGATCTGCTCAACGATCGACTGGAGCTGCTCTCCAAGGAATGCTGAGATGATTGCTGGAGGTGCCTCATTTGCGCCAAGTCTGTGATCATTTCCTGCTGATGATGCTGAAAGTCTCAGGAGCTCAGCGTTGTTGTCTACTGCTGCAAGAACCGCTGCCAGGAAGAACTGGAACTGAAGATTTGTCTCAGGATGCTTGCCTGGATCGATGAGGTTCTCACCCTCATCTGTTGAGATTGACCAGTTATTGTGCTTACCTGAACCATTTACCCCGGCAAATGGCTTCTCATGAAGTACACACTCAAGGTCATGCTTTGCAGCAATCTTCTTCATGGTTGCCATAACCAGATGGTTCTGATCTGTGGCGATGTTGGTTGTCGAGAAGATTGGAGCAAGCTCATGCTGTGCAGGAGCGACCTCATTGTGCTGTGTCTTTGCAAGGATGCCGTACTTCCACAGCTCCTCGTTCAGCTCTGTCATGTATGATGCGATCTTATCCTTGATCGCTGCGAAATACTGATCATCAAGCTCCTGACCCTTTGGAGGCATTGCTCCGAAAAGTGTACGACCGCAGAGCTTAAGATCTGTTCTCTTTGCAAATTTCTTCTTATCTATCAGGAAGTACTCCTGCTCAGGACCAACTGATGAAGTAACCTTCTTGGCTGTTGTGTTGCCGAACATTGCAAGAGCCTTAAGGGCTTCCTTGCTGATGGCATCCATTGAACGGAGAAGAGGTGTCTTGTAGTCAAGTGACTCTCCTGTATATGATGTGAATGCTGCCGGGATACAGAGGATGCATGTTCCCTCATCTGTTGTCTTTACAAATGCTGGTGATGTACAATCCCATGCTGTATATCCTCTTGCAGCACATGTCTCACGAAGACCGCCTGAAGGGAATGATGAAGCATCCGGCTCTGACTTGATGAGCTCCTTGCCTGTGAACTGAAGGATAACGCCGCCATCACCGACTGTGCTTACGAATGAGTCGTGCTTCTCTGCTGTTGTCTCTGTAAGTGGCTGGAACCAATGTGTATAATGTGTTGCACCAAGCTCCATTGCCCATTCCTTCATGGCTGCTGCAACTGAATCTGCGATTGATGTATCGAGAGGCTCGCCCTTGTCAATAGTCGCCTTGAGTGACTTGTAAACTGCTTTTGGAAGTCTCTCTCTCATGACCTGATCTGAGAATACGTGTGAGCCAAATACGGCTGAAATTTTGTTCATCATAATTACTACTCCTTTTCCTGATTAAAATGAATCCTTAACGTATCCTCAAAAAAAGAGAAAGGTGTCCTCCTTCTTGAGAACACCTTTGTCCATTTCGTATCATTTAATTGTTGAATATAAAATACTCCATATTCTTTCAAAAATCAACCCCTAATTTTAAAAAATTTATCAAACATATATTGCACTGTTCTCATCCACACAGTAGCACGCCAGCTTTCCGCCCCTGTATCTCTCCCCATTTCCGCAGTCGAGATCCATATAGTAAGGTGTCACGTAAACGTTGTAGGAATGATCTTCATTGAGTCTGTTCGTCGTCACATGTCCGCAGAACACATACCTGTCAAATGCTTTTTTATCTGAAAAAGGAACATTGTGGATATCAGGTGAGATGAGAAATCTGTATTCATCTCTTCTCACGGCATTCGTTATAGATTCAGTGATATTGATCGTTCTATCAGCATTTCTGATGTATGAACCGCAATGTATACCCGAATGTGTGACTACACAAACTCCGTACTTTGGCGAATGTATCTCTGTGTAATGTGGCAGATGAGCCAGATACCCGTGCAGCTTCATCTGTTCATCCACATTGAGCCTCTTGATATCTCTGACTGTTCCACCACCGCCGAATATGATCCACTGTCTCTCTGACATGCTTCCCTCTATGTACATCTGGGCAAACAGTTCATGATTACCCTTTATGAGCTGCATCGAACCATCCACAAGATAGTCCAACATAAACTCAAGAAGAGAAATTCCCTCATCGTTCCAGTCAAATATGTCTCCCATGACTATCATGTGGTCCACGGCTGGATCAAAGCTTATCTTTTTCAACATTTTTCTGAATGACATGACATCTCCGTGGATGTCGGATATGAGATATAGCATTTATTCTTCCTTTGATAATCGTTCTATCAGTCCAGCCTCTTAATAAGCTCCTCATATATCTCCTCCGCCACAGCAAGCTTGTACGCAAGCCTTGTCGGCTGAGGTGGAAGCTCCACATAGTACTCTTCCACATCGCCATCTATGTCTATGGCAAAGTATACCTGTCCCGGAATCGAAGCGTCTGGATTTGCCGGATCCACATTTCCCATGGTTCCAGTCACGCCGATCCCTATATTCGCATTATACGCCTTTCTACACACCTGCGCCATTGAACCTGCAGTTTCCTTTGAATAGACTGTATACTTGTCTATGATCTCTGCGGGAACCCCCTGCATGATCTTCGCCTCATTGCAGTAGGTGATAAATGCACCTTTCAGCACTGCAGAGGAACCTTCCGTGTCGGTGATAAGGGAAGCTATCTGCCCTGATGTGGCGGATTCCATGGTGGTGATGGTGAGGTGGCGGGAGATAAGAAGTTGTGTGAGATTCCGGTAATTCATTCTGATCTTATTCTCTATATTGCATTCACTCTCCATAAAGCGTCTATTCTCCTTCTTTTTCTTTTCACTTTTAGAATAGTAACTTTTCTCAAATACGTCAAGCGGGATGATATACTATTCCTGAAGCATATCCACCCCCAATCCGGTATTGCATTTTGTTTTCTCAATATGGACATATGTATTAAAAAATTGCTTCTCCTTCAACTCTCTCGGACTGTTTTCAAATATAAGTGTAACAGATTCTTTTACTAGTTTTCTATAATACATTAAATTCCGAATCATCCCTTAGCAACAATCAATCATTATATCAAGGATCGCTAAAATATCTGATAATTCTTTTCTAAACTTTTTCCTGTATAATTCGATATCGCTATTATCTTTGATTTCTCCAATTAATTCAAATGAATTTTTCTCGTTGTAGCAGGCAATCACGCCCATATTTCCAGAAAGTTGAACTCTTGTACGTTTTCCCATTTTCTTCAAGCCTGAAATAAACTGAGGGGTCAAAATAGAATACGCAAGGTCATCCCCCGATGCATTAACCTCAAACCGGTCATCAAATACGCGATCTCCCGTTTTCAAGTAGCTTGATATATTGTTTTTTTCATCTATGTATACGGCCTTTCTATTTTGCCTCATTTTCCCAGAATTACTCTTGCCCATTATCTGTACAAATCCATTCACGCTTTTACTCAACGCCATTGTCATAAACTGTCCTGAAAACTCTGTAATAGTAGTTTTCAGGTTGTTTTCATTTGCAGTATAATCCTGACTTTCTGTTTTCAATTCAAGATCACTGTATGTAAATTCTACATTTCTGTATATTCCATGAATATAATCTGAACCTGTTGCTCTATTATAAGTTGGAAGAATACTGCATTTTTTTAAAAAAGATTCATCCACATAACCACTTGGCGAATAATCAATAACCTGAATTCTCTCCTCGAGAACCCCGAGCACAATATTCTGTCCTATAAACACCCTGAGGTCTTTCATTTTTTTATTACACAGTATAGCAAGTAAGAAGCCAATAAATATGCATACTACAGGCACCACTCTAAAAACAGTATCAATAATTGGACCATATATATCAAATATTACCCCCACAAACGGAAGGAGTATTCCCACAAGCGACAAATACATGGGGATTTGTATTATTTTGATATTTCTTTGTTTTGCTTTTATTATACTCTGCATTTCTTCATCATTTTTATAATTAACTATCTGCTTATTCATATATACTCCTTGTTCCGTAATAATCAATGATGCAACTGGTAAACTTTTTCATTGACATTTACACATTGAAGCAGGATTTTTCATTGTGGCTGCCATCTTCTATGAAAAACATTCTAAATCCCAATATCATAACCGGAACCACCTCGTTCATATGCAGCAAAAGCGTCACTGCCGGCTTGATAAATCCCAGTTCCGCAAATATAGCATATATGATCAGAAATGCTTCTATCATATATATTCCAAGCACAAACGTTCCACGTCCGGCAGATACCTTCATAAGCCTTGCTGCAGACAGAATGACAGCGATTGACAAAATCACAAGCAATATGAACCACAATATACACAAACCAATTCCAGCCTGATGTTCAATTATCGTAATATTATATCTTGCTCCAAAAATCCTGTCTGGCATACTTCCAGCCTGATCCAGTTCATCCATAATCGAAGAACCTGAAATCTTATTCTTACTGGTAAATACATCATCACATCCGGCAAATATAAGTATAGCTCCACAAAGCAGTGATAACAGACAAGTCACAATATTCAACCTGTGCTGAACAGCCATGTATACAATAAACATAATCGTTTCTGCGCATACGATAGCAAATGTGAGATCATCTTTGGCCATCACAAGTTTTACACTCACAACATTTGCAAGTTCGATAAGAAACCAGAACAAAACTCCACTCCAACTTTTCTTTACAAGGTCAACGCCCTTTACCATAACCACAAAAGCTAGTATCGTTATCACCACAGCATATATTTCGTCACTTCCCGAGCCGAATAATCCCCAATGTCCTCCATCATCGAGTCCACTGTCGGTATGTATTGAAAACGTCACACTTGCCCAGCAGATGGCGGCATACAGAAGCGTAATCACAAACAATGCCGCCGCATCTCTAAATTTCTTTTTATCTGTAAAAAGCGATCCACAATAACGCACTGCGCCGTATGTCTTATCACATATCTTCTCAAGTGGCAAAACAAAAAGTATCGACCCTACAAGAATACATATAAGAATGTTCCTTATCTGGCTGACTGCACCTCCGCCGCCTATGTATCCAGCCAAAAATGTATTCTCCGTTCTCGTCATTATTCCCCACATGGCCGCATAACATATAGCTGATATCACAAATGCCGGTATTGCCGTTTTTAGAATCTTCTGATCGTATTTTTTCATCTTTCTCCGCCTCCATATATCAGTTTTTCTACCTGTAAACCCTCCTTTTTTAAAAGGTTAAAAAAGGCTTAATAAGGTTAAATAAGGTCACCGTATACACTGCGACCTTATAAATCTCCTCATTTGGCACAAATGCAGAATTACTCTTCCTCTGATAAGCCAGATATCCAAGATGGATCAGGTAAGTGAGAACATCATCCTTATTCGCAAAACTTACTATGTCATTCTGAAATAAAACCTTCAAATAATTCAGTATTATACCAATCCTTTCACAAGCTCCTCATAAATCTCCTCCGCCACAGCCAGCTTGTACGCAAGCCTTGTCGGCTGAGGTGGAAGCTCCACATAATATGCTTCCACATCGCCATCTATGTCTATGGCAAAGTATACCTGCCCAGGAACTGAAGCGTTCGGATTCGCCGGATCAACATTGCCCATTGTTCCAGTCACGCCGATCCCTATATTCGCATTATATGCCTTCCTACACGCCTTCGCCATGGCACCTGCAGTTTCCTTTGAGTAGACTGTGTACTTGTCTATGATCTCCGCCGGAACTCCCTGCATGATCTTTGCCTCATTGCAGTAGGTGACAAATGCCCCCTTAAGCACAGCAGATGAACCTTCCGTGTCTGTGATGAGGGATGCAATCTGCCCCGAGGTGGCGGATTCCATGGTAGTTATGGTAAGTCCTTTGAAAATAAGTAACCTGGTAAGTTTTCTATAGTTCTCTCTTATATTGTTTTCTCTATACTGTTTGTAATCATTCACTTTATTATCAATCATAGATTAACGCCACCTTATTAGTTGAATATTTACAGTCTATCTAACATATCAGTGACAGTAATCTCCGCCACAAGTCTTTAGGCCTTTTATCCCGCCAAAATAAGCACTTTCTTGCCCTCAAATGCAAATCCGTAATGTACAATATGGTCTTTGTCTATCCCCTCATCCACAAGCTCTGTATCATATTCTTTCTCATTTATCTGAGTCAAAGCTGCAAGTGCTGTATCCTGAAGTGTATGTTCGTCTTCCTAGTTTTCATCCTCATCACTATCATCATCTGTATGGTCCAAATCATCAAAATCATCAAGATCCACACATTCATCAGCATATTTCGCCTCCATAATCTTGTGGATCTGCTCATACTCCTCATTTCTGATCTTTATAAGTCTACTATAAAGTTCACTATAGTTTACCGGTTCTCCCTTTTCCTTTTTCTCATCCATAAGCTTATCAGCTTTTTCTACAAAATCAAGAAAGTCGTGAAGTTCCTCTTCACCCTCATCTTTATCGTCAGGAATCACCAGTGCTTTGTGTGCCATGTCTACTTTTATATCTGTCAGCCTTGTCATTTTCACTAGAGCATTAAGCTGTTCCTGAAGGCTGAGTATCTGAATCTCCAATACTTTTCTATCATACCCGCTATCGATTATCTCCTGATCAGTATTTATGAACCTGCACTTCAGATCCGGCTGTGGCTTAATGGGAATGATCAATAGTCTGACAGCTATAAACACTGCTATCATACTACCCATGTCAAATAATGAATTACTGCTGAAACTGTTGTCCACAATTCCTGCCTTTGCACATATTCCAAATATCAGAAGTCCCAAAACACTTACATCTATCCATATCAGCATCCACATTCTTTTATGTGAATAACGTTCAACTATCTTCGAAGCACATGCCAGCAGAACGATAATAAATGCCAGCAATGCAATCATCCATATAACAACTGGCGAATTCAACGGTTCGCCCACAAACGAATAATCACCTGATACATTTCTGCGCAATCCGTTCTCGAATCTAACCAATACAGGAAGTACAACATAGCCATAAGCTATCCCCAGCATCACACTAATGATTATATAAATCAGCCATTCTACTATCGACTCGCTATTATATAATGCATATATCATAAGCACTTCCACAGCTGCACTGAACAGCACCATTAGAACCCATATGGCATATCCAGTCATCTGCCAGGCAGAAGATAATGAAGTTTCAAATAACATATCTGCTTTTGCACAAATCCGGTTTGCATATATGTATGTAATAACGACAAGATAAATTACCGATAAGATAAACCATACAATACCACTCTCAAAGAATTGCCTGCATATATAACATACTGCAAGACTCAACGCAATCACGCAAAATATATACAAGCCTGCCCGGCTAATCTTCGTACAAGGGGTATAACAAAAAATGGCAATCAGCGAGGCAACCACAAGTATGGTAACTAAAAACACTCTTGATTGCCTAAGATTCGGATTTCTCTCTTTACAAATATAAAGATAAAATTTATACATGAGTTCCCACGGGATCAAAATAAATACCATGCCGGTGACTAGCATCTGCCATCGATCCCTAATCCACCACGGCAGGAACTGCGCAAGTCCGGTTGCTTCAGCGTTAAAACTGAATACTCTCTTGAATATAATAAAGTCTTTTACCACAAATGCAGCCAAAAGCAGTACTATGATAACTGCTGCTTTTATCTTGTAACTTCTGGATGTTATTGGCTGCTTCTCCTTGTAAGCTTTTTCATCAAACTGGCAAGCTCTGTCATCAGCATCTAACATCTCTTCTGATGTATCATTCGTTTTTTCAGTTGAAGTTCTGCTTGAAGTTTCATTTGAAGTCTCTGTTGAATTTTCGTTGGTTTTTTCCACTTGCTCTCTCCTTTTCCTCGTTTTTTGTAGTTAGTTTTTGTCTTATTAAGACAAGAATTTCACTATCGCTGCACTATATGTCTCTCCTCCTTTGTATTGTGGCTTATAGAATCAAGCGCCACTTTTTAATATATTAAATTATACACAGGACTTAATTACTTAACAATGTAAGATTGAAATCTGCTGCCCTGATTGCTTCTTCCCGACTTCAAGCTCGGAAATCTTCAAATGTAATGTAACTATAAGCATTAAACTCTGCAGATTAGTCAATTAAAAAGGCATCGCTAGGATGGAGTGCTAAAATAAAAAGTACTAATAATACAAAGGAGAATAGCCATGAAGATGAACAAAATCAAAAAAACATTAGGTATTTTACTTATGACTTGTGTATTGCTGTTTGCATCCATAACTCAAAGCGAGGCAGCTACCGCAACTATGACACAAGCTGAAAGGAAAGTATATACCAAATGGTTGCTCAACGGAATCACCAAAACTCAATACGGAACATATTACAAAAGCAAAACCCAAGGAATAATGTATAATCCAGAATTCTATGTTTATGACATCAATGGAGACGGACACAAGGATATCATTGTAACAGGTCGATTAGGTCTCAGAACTATGACTTATTCAGAGGTTTATATGCATGTGAACGGTAAGTATAAAGCTATTCCTGTAAGAGGAAGCCTGTACGGTGTGTCAAATGCAGGCATCTATACAATTGAGGATGATTACAGTTCCGCTGGGGCTGTACGTTATCACACTTTATCCACATACAAATTCAGTAAGCATGGAAAAATCTCACAAAACTATACTTTTAGCAAAACCACCATGTATTATGACATCGACAGAAATATCAGATATAAAAACGGAAAAGTAATCGAGAACAAATGCACATCCTCAACTGGGAAGAAAATAAGCTTAACAACATTCAGAAAAACTAGAATCCAGGTCAACAAGAAGAATGTGTCTAAAAAAATGCACCCGGTAAGCAAGAGTGGTATTCAAAAATACTTAAAATAAAGCTTTTCTGGCATTCATAAAAATCAGATTAATTGACACACTTTACCTGACAGACGCTTCTGTTGTGGAAAACTGAAATGGCACGGTCGTAATCCAAGTTGTTACGATCGTGCCATTACTACTCTTAGAATACTCAATTATTTATTTGCCGCAATACCAAACCTGACCAGCATTCTTGCGTTCAGTATTATTCCACAGGAAATTTGATAACATCTGTCGTCAATATATCATCCATAGTATCAGTGTCTTCCATCTCAAGTTTAAACTCAACATTCTTAATTTCGCTTATTTTGCTTTCTTCCAAATCATCTTTGTAAAGGGTAATCACGCCAATTCCCTTCCTACCATCAAATACAGTAAGCGTCACATATGCATCGAACATCAGACCATCTATTGACATATCCTCCAGATTTACATACACATCCTTGCCTGTATTGTTCTCCATGCAGAAATATAAATTAGTATTTCCATATTCATCAGTATCATTTCCAAGTGCTGTTATTCGGATTCCATCTGCATTGTATATTTCCTGCTTATTCGTGTTTGCATCCACTTCTTCGCCAACCTGTGATGTCTCCAGCTTATAATATTCATCCTTGAAAATATCCTCGTAACTGTCCTTGTCCTCTGCCCAGAAATAGAATTCAACTGTTCCTATGTTTGTGATCCCTGCAATTTTTGTTGTATCATCAGAAAGCGTTACATATGAATTGCATTTCTTTCCAGATGCCACATCGACTCCCCAGAACACCCAGTCCATATATCCATTTATAACTATCTTTTCACTTCCGATTGTCAGATCCTTATCTGTATTATTCTCCACTGTAACCTCTATTTGATCTTCGTCGTATTCGTTTACAGAATAGCCAGTGGCTGTAACCTTTACACCATCCTTGTCAAGCAGCACCTGTTCTTTTATAGATGTATAAGAAGCACTTGCTGCCTCTTCTTCAGTTGTATCTTCTGAAGCAGCCATTTCTGTCTCTTCTATAGATTTCCCATCATCTGAGTCTTCATCTGAATCCTGCAGATTCTTGCTGCCCAGTTCTGATTCAAGTATTTCTTTTTTACTTTCTATTACCGGTGAAGCACATCCTGTTACCATCAATGCACTCAGTCCCATAAGCGCCATTGCCAACAAAATCTTCTTTCTCATATGTATTGTCCTCCTCATTCACATATCTTTCCTCATAGAGACACATCACCATATTTTGCAATCTCAATATCCCATGTCATTCTGCTGTCATCTAAGTAAAATTACTACTGCATAATCATTTCTGTCGTCATGTTTATAATAATTTTAATATTTCTCTCATTGCTCTATCATAGTCTTCAAACCAGGATATACACATCCCCCAGACTCAGTTTTTTCCTTAATATCATTGTACTCTTCCTGTGTTATGAAATTATCATTATCTTTGTCCATAGTGCTGTTTGTAGTGTAGAAAAAACCACTCTCACCATTTTCTAGCAAGTCTGTATAAAGATAATACTCTGTTTGCATTTCGTTTCCTTTAAAAACCTTATAGGATACTATAAAATTAGCTGCTCCTCCTGAGCCTTCTGTACAAAAATAGTTTCCACAGTAAGTTGTATTGCTTCTTTCCCAACTTGCAGCAACAAGCTTTGGAACGTCTCCATCCATTGTGTATATGTCGTATATCAATGGTGATGTCATATCTGCAATAATAAGTTCTTTTACCCCATCACCATCAATGTCATCAATTGCATATCCCACATTGTCCAGCTCTTCCAATACTAACATTACATTATATCTGGCATACACATCATCCGCCGTCTCATATGGGAATTCAATATTAGTCAAATCTCCATAGTCTAATTTCTGATGATTGAGTTCGATATATCTGCTTATTATCTCTTCATATTGTGTTAAATAAACAGCATCATCAATATTCTCTTCACTCGGAATATCATCCACTACATCGGTCTCTGTTTCCTGTTCAGTCACAATTGATTTCTCTGTATTTTTCTCTTCTGATATCATTTCTTCCGTTGATTGTTCTTCTGTTATATTTTTTTCTGAAACGTTACCGTTTTCCCTGGATCCGATACTATCTGAATCAACTTCCGTGCTGCTCATCTCACTTGTCTTTGTCTGAGATTGAATCACGTCCAACTTATCCTATATACTTTGGCAACCTGAACCAACATATGTAATTCCTGTCAAAGCCAGCAACACCCCCACTATCTGTACACTTTTGTTTCGCATCATGCATTCCACCTCATCTACACTGTCGTCTTCTGCCACTGCCAATATGGTATTATTGTACTTTTCTGATTTTACCAACTTATCTCCGCTAGCCTGGCTTTATATATTATTTCTGTTCATTGAACCATAGCTTTGCTTACAAAAAGTAGTAGAGCATAATCAATCTACGGCTCTTAGAATACACAATTCATTTATTTGCTGCAATACCAAGCATATGGACATCATTATATATGAAATCACCAAGTAATATATGCATCCCGTCAATTATACCTATAAATCCTCTTGGAACTACTACCAACTGCCTTATACGTCTTACGTCCAACTTTTTTGTATACAACAACCTTATACGAGTAATTTGACCATAGTCTATTAGCCTTGCTGTCACTATAATATGTAATACGATTGGATTTTATTGTCTTTACAAGCTTATATCCACCACCATTTATACTTCTATATACTAAATATCCTGTTGCATTTGCCGAGCTTGATTTCTTCCACGTGATTCTTATACCCGCACGCTTATTCTTTATAGATGTAATCCTTGTTTTCGCTGGAACAATTGTGAAATTTTTCTTTATTGTCCCCTTATATGCACCTTTAAACACAATTTTATATGTATATGTGCCAATACTCTTTCTTCCCAACGGAATATATATTGTGTAATCTCTTCCTTTTACAAGGCGATTCCCACTATTATCCTTAACGATCACCGACGGATTTCTTACTTTTCCATTATACATACACTTTTCTGTGGATAAACGTACATTCTTTGAAGTCATTGCTATACCACTGGAAATCGTAAACATATACGATCCAGACCAATCGGCTGCAGGCACCATAGGTGGAACGATAACTATATAGTGTACTCCCGCCGAAAGCATATATCTATATATTTTTTTGTTATCTTCTCTGCTTTGCCATTCATATGCCTCTCTGTCGCCTTCTTCATCATAGATACTAAGTCCACAAGTATCCGCATCTATAACTTTGAATATAATTTCAACTTCTGTCGACTTTTGCAAATAAAATTTGTATATATCTTTTTTGTCATTTAAAGCCAACATACCAGTTATTGTTGATGGTATTTTTACAAGGGTAGCTTCCTCAAAACTATTATTTGGTTCTCCCTCGCTTGTTCCCACACTTTTATACGAAGTTTCTATCTTATAATTTGCAGTTTCCCCATCATAAATATTTTTTCTTCCATAGACCACTATATAATATGTCCCTTTTGATAAATCCCAATGAAAATTTGTTTTTCCGAATTCCAAATCATAATTATATTCCATATTTTCAGATGCAATACAATCCCCATCATCGTCATATAGTCTGATTGTATATGGCATCTGATATGCTGTAAACTTAATTGAAACTCTTCCTGCATTTGTTATACTAAATTCATATTCATAACTTGACTGACTCGATGTCAAAATTCCATCTACACTTTTTCCAAGAGTAAGATATTCATCAGATAAAGCCAACTCTGCTCTACCTTCCGCTATATCTATATTATCAGACGCTATAACAGTAACTGCACCTCCCCCTATAAACACAACTAATATGCAAAGTACAACAACAATATTCTCTGTTATCCGCTTTAATTTCTCTATTATCATAAACTTAATCCTCCCTCATTTCTTATATTTAATATTCTAAATAATTATGGTCTCCGTATGCCAAAGCTGGCGATATAAAACAAATTAAATCTGTCTTGTTATATTTTACCATATTATCCCATGCATCTTTACTATCATGTCCATATTGTCTCTTTTTATGTCTATTTTTGTGTTTTACTATTTTTATCATCTTACAATTAGTTTAATTCCGCCGCAGCTTTTGTAATTCTATCTGTGAGATAATCATTGGCAGATTTCAGATCTGGGACAATACATTTATGTGAATTCCACTCATTTTGGTAATTATCAAAAGTATCCTCTGTGATTTGTCCAAGATCATTTTCATCATTTTTATAACTCATGTACCCATACATGATTGAATCATCCGGCCTCCCCGCATTGCCTTCCATTGAAACTTCTAATAACTCTGCTCTCTCTATGTCTCCATCCAGCGAATACATAATTATCTCCTGATTAGCTGCCCCATTTGAACCAGTTCTTAATATAAAATCTCCGCAATAATCAATCCTACAGCGTTCCCAACTGTCAAGCACCATTTTCGGAGTGTCACCTTCCAAGGTAAACACTTCATATATCATCGATGAGTTTATATCTGCCAGCAGAAGCTCATATATACCATCACCATCTATATCTGAAATTTTATAGCCAACATCTGAAAAACCTTTATCCATTATATATATACTGTACCGCCCATCGGTGTCTTCCCCATAAGGATATTTATCCATTGAAAAGTCTCCCAAGGTTCCATCATCCTCTCTGCATACATCCCTCTTACACGCATGCTCATAGATCAGATCACAGTATATTTCCTCGGCTTCCTCATAAGAGAGCGTCTGTCCACGCTTCTCATTAACTTCTTTTTCAGTTGCTGCTACTTCAGCTTCATCTATCTCTGTTTTCGTGATTTCACTTGCATTTTTATCTTCTTGCGTATAAGCTTCCATCGTCGGCTTATCAGATATACTGCTCTGCTTCTCCGATTCTGTATACTGAGCATCTTTATCCTCATACAAACCGGGTTCTGTACTGTTCGATTCACTTGTTGTAATTTGAGATTGTATAATATCAAATTTATCATGTATGCTCTGACAGCCTGATGCAACACACGCCGTACCTGTCAAAGATAGAATCAAACCCATTATGTGCCAATACCTATTTCTTCTCATACTTATCTACCATCCTTATCGTTGCCTCTGCCAGCTTCACCATCACATATCTGTTCGGATGAGTTCATTAATTATACGCTTTATCGTATAATCCTCCATAATTCTATTTTATAATTTTTGCTTTCTTTGAAACACCTCTTAATGTCAATATTTTTTTGTACTCCTTCAATTTCCTGACAGGTACTCTGATCACGATTTTACTATTTACGCCTTTTAATGCTCCTGCACGGACTGAATTTATCGTTAGCTTTGTTGTTGTTATTGTTAATCTTTTTAATTCACTACAACCAGCTAATGCTCTTTCGTTTATTACACACACGTTATTTCCAATTTTCACACTACTCAACATTCGACATCCATAAAATGCTCTTTTACCTATTGATTTCACATTAGAACCAATAGAAACGCTTTTTATATTTACATATTCTCTAAATGCATTATCTCCTATTGAAACAACTGAAAATCTAACACCACCTATTACTACATTGTTTGGTATAATTAGCTTAACTATCTTTTTTGAGTTTTTTCTCGATGCAGCCCCTGTCAGAGATACCATACCGCATCCATCTAATCTGGAATCTGTAACTCTATATTTTAAATTTCCTACATTATATACTTTTCCGGTTTGTATTCGTATTTTAACTCTCTTTGTAATGCTTCCAGAATAGTTCCCTTTTCCAGATATTATTACCTTTGCGATTCCAATATTTTTGTTATTATGATATCCAATAGTATAATCCTTTCCGACCTTCATAATTGTATTTCCACATTTCACTACAATTTCAGGATATACGCATGTTTTTCCTGTATATATATCAGAATCAGGAACTCCGCAAACCGAAATTTGATTATTTTTTAACGAAATATCTCTAGATTTTATCAAAAAATTTTT
>ERZ772870.1219-NODE-1219-length-20011-cov-24.215023_pt1 | contig 20011 bp, 16 predicted proteins | sample MGYA00511376_ERZ772870 | MGnify/ENA primary metagenome ERZ772870 (study PRJEB29015, sample SAMEA2737719) | human gut metagenome | biome: human gut; feature: human-associated habitat; material: faeces | place: China | collected 2012 ... | reverse complement strand
AGCGGAACCGCAAGGTCGAGGATTACCTGCACAAAGCAAGCCGCAAGGTCATCGACTTGTGCGCGGAGCAGGATGTGTCTGTACTGGTCATCGGCAAGAACAAGGGCTGGAAACAAGAAGCGAAACTTGGCCGCAGGGTCAACCAGAGCTTCATGCAGCTGCCTTTCGCCCGCTTCATTCAGATGCTCCAGTACAAGGCCAAATCAATCGGCATGAAGGTCATGCTGACTGAGGAGAGCTATACGAGCGGCACTTCATTCCTGGATGGCGAGACTCCGACCAAAGACCGCTATGACAAATCGCGCCGCGTTCATCGTGGCCTGTTCCAAGCAAGCGATGGCCGGAAAATCAATGCCGACATCAATGGTGCCTACCAGATTATGCGAAAAGTATTCCCGAACGTGAACGCAGACGGGATAGAGGGCGTAGCGTTACGCCCAGCTGTAGTAGCCCTTTCGATGAGCGCTCGCCGTGGCTCCGGCTGCGCCTGATGCGAAAAAGAGTGAACAGCGAAATTTATTAAAAATACGAATATTATTATTTGGTGTTTATAATAAATATAACGTCACACACATCTATTCTACCTGAAGCCGCAGCGGAAAGTCCGGATACGCTTTGTTCCATTCTTCAATACTGAGCACTTCTACTGAGTCAATCATCTTTTCCGGCATATGCACTTGCTGCTGGAGCAAGAACGGAAGACGTGCAGTCAGTAATTCGCGAACGCGCTTCCGCAGGACCCGATCCCCGTTCAGGCATTCCAGTACATACACATACCGTTTTTGCTTGTCCATACCACGATTCGTGACCTGCAAGAATTGTAGACTATTGAAGTACTTCATTGCTATATTATTGAGCCGCTTGTCTTCCATCGGCCGAAATACCTCAGGATGAGCAGCATTCGGCAGATTGGCATTCTTATATTCCACCAGAAGCAATTCCTTCTCCGTCTCTGCCACGAAATCAACATCACAGAGGATGGAAAGTTTTGCCGCATGAAATACATCATGAATACGGTCCGTCGCCCATGCTGCTGCCGAAAAGTCAATCGTGCAGGACTTATTTTCATCCCAGAATACGCGGTCCATGTCATTCACCTACCTGCAAATGATAGACCTCATCCAGAAGGCAATCGAACGTCTGCATGATGGCATTGTGCTCCAGATCTGCAAAATGCGGCTTTGTCTCACACATCACGGCTCCGGATGCATCTGCATAGAGCGAATGATACATCACCGCGTCGGCCTGCTTTCTTCGCACATCGAAATACTTGGCAAAGAGGTAATTATGCGTACTCAGGACGATCTGTACGCCTTGACGAGAGAGCTCCAGCAGGCATTCCACCAGCACGGGGAAGAAATCCGGATTGAGATTTGCCTCCGGCTCATCCCAGAGTAAGAGGCTCCCCTTGGTGATGCTTTCATTCATCAACAGCTGCCAGAGCAGGCCAATCTTCTTGATGCCCTCCGCCTCGACCGAGAACTTCACGAGACGGCCATCGTGCTTCTTGATGTAGAATTCCTCGTTCTCAATGACGACCTGGCCATCCATCGCCCGCTCCAAGTGCGGCAGTACTTTCATTGCCAATTCCGGTACCGCACGCAGTTTCCACTGATTCGCCTTGCGGATGATATCCAGCAAAGTCTGGTCGAACGGGAAATCCTGATACTTATCCGACATCGCCAAAAGGCCCTTGGCATGCGTCAGCATATCCTTGACGGGGATATAGACAACCGACGGTACTTCCGAGTCAAAAAGATCCATCGAGCACCCGAACCGATAACGTACGTCCGTCTTAAAATGCACTACCGTAAGCACCTCATGGCTCTCCTCCGCCGTATCGAGCCAGATGTCGCTGTACAGATTTGACTTATCCCGCAACAGATTGTCATCACCATCGCGCAAGCCAAAACAAGAAGCAAACATCCCGCGTCCCCTGCTCGGCATCAATGTGCCAGCATAGAGCAATTTCAGCAACTGCGTCTTGCCCGTACCATTCTTGCCGATGATGACATTGACCCCATCGGATAACGATATATCCGTATGCTCAAAGACTGTGAAATTCTGGATTCGGATATGCTTGATTGCCGTCATCAGCGCGCCCCCTAATCGATCTACTCTATCATCCACAAACTGATTCCATTATAACATGGATCATGCCACACCGCCTAGCATCAATCTCACCGCAGCTCACAGCCACACTCCCCACCGAGCTCAAGGACTCGCGCTTACAGGTCAAACATCTGCTCAAAGTCCGCCCGCATCGCTGCGAACTTTGCCCTTGCCGCTCGCTCATCCTTCTCGACGAGCGAGCAGTAGAGCTTGAGCTTTGGCTCGGTGCCGGAGGGGCGGATGGCAATCCAGGAGCCGTCGGCGAGCTTGTACTTGAGCATGTTCGTCGTCGGCAGGTCGGCGATGCCCTTGGCAAAATCGAGTACTTCGTTGGGCTCATGAATGAAATCCGAATCGGTCTGCTGCTCGCGCAGGGTATCCATGATGGAGGCGATCTTCTCCTTGCCCGCGATGCCCTGGAGCTTGTACGAGGCCTGGGCGTCGTAGTAGTAACCATACTCGCTGTAAAGCGCATCGAGGCGGTCGCAGAGCGTCTGGCCCTGCTTCTTGTAGCAGGCGGCCATCTCCGCGACGAGCAGGGCTGCGCCGACGGCGTCTTTGTCCTGCGCGTAGGTGCCAACGAGGCAGCCGTAGCTCTCCTCGTAGCCGAAGAAGAACTCGTGCGTCGGGTCCTGCTCGTACGCCGTGATCTTGTCGCCGATGTACTTGAAGCCCGTCAGCGTCTCGACGACCTGGCAACCCTTGGCACGTGCAATGGCCGCGCCGAGTTCGCCCGTCACGACCGTCTTGAGGACCGTCGTCGCAGGCGTCAGCTCCGCCTTGTGGGCTTCGAGCAGGAAGTCCGCGAGCAGAGCGCCCAGTTGATTGCCCGTCAGCAGGACATACTCACTCCCCTGCCGCACACCGACGCCGATGCGGTCGCTGTCCGGGTCCGTGCCGATGACGATGTCCGCCGCAATCTTCTCCGCGAGCTGCAGGCCGAGCGTCAACGCGCTCTTCTCCTCCGGGTTCGGCGACTTCACCGTCGAGAAATCCCCATCCGGCATCTCCTGTTCATGCACAACATGGACATCCGCGAAGCCCGCGCGCGCGAGCACCTTGCGCACGGGCTTATTGCCCGCGCCGTGCAATGGCGTATAGACGATGCGCAGAGGCGCAATATCCCCCTTACAGACCGACGTCTGATAGACCGCCTCGACGAAGGCATCGGCGGTCTCCTCGCCGAGCTCCTGCACGAGACTCGGATTGCCCGCGGCCTCAATCTGCGGGATATCCCGCACCGCTTTAACGCACTGAACTAAATCATTCGCGATGCGCGGCACGATCTGGTCGCCATGGCGGTCGTAGACCTTGTAGCCATTGTACTCCTTCGGGTTGTGGCTCGCCGTCAGCACGAGGCCCGCGATGGCCCCGAGATGGCGCACGGCAAATGACAGCACCGGCGTCGGCTGCAGCTCCGTGAAAATCCTCACGGGGATGCCCGCCGAGGTCAGCACCTTCGCCGCCTCCTGCGCGAACTCCTGCGAATGGTGGCGCGAGTCATAGGCGATTACGACGCCGCGCGCCCGCTCCGCCTCCGTGCAGTGCGCCGAAAGGTAGTCTGCAAAGCCCTTCGTCGCCTTGCGGATCATGTACTTATTCATGCGGTTCGGGCCCATGCCCATCACGCCGCGCATCCCGCCCGTGCCAAACTTCAACTCCGTGTAAAAGCGGTCCTCCAGCTCCTTCGGGTCCTCAAGCACTAAAAGCTCCGCCTTCGCCTCCTCATCACACCAGCTCAGCCAATTTTTATAGGTATCCATGTATGACATATGCTCTATCTCCTGCTTTCCTGTATTCCTCATTCAAACCGTACAATATCGTCCTCACCGATGTACGAGCCATTCTGGATCTCGATGATCTCAAGCGGGATGCGGCCGGGATTCGCAAGCTTGTGTTTCGTCGTCTGCGGGATAAAGACGGACTCGCGCTCGTGGATCATCATCTTTTCCTCGCCGCGCGTGACCTCCGCCGTGCCGCGCAGCACGACCCAGTGCTCCGTGCGATGATAGTGCATCTGCATCGCGATGGCCTTGCCCGGCATGACGCGGACCTTCTTCATGCGGTAGCCGACGCCCTGCCCGATGACCGTCGACGTGCCCCAGCGGTGGTACATCGTCGTGTGCTCGACGGCCTCCTTGCGGCCCATCTTCTTGAGCTTCTCGACGACCGTCTTGACCTTCTGCGACTCGCCCTTCTTCGCCACGACGATGACATCATCCGTCTCGACGAGCAGCAGGTCATCGAGCCCGATGCCCGCAATGAGCCGGTCGTGCCCCATGATCAGCGAATCCTTGCAGTCGAGCGCGAGCACATCGCCCTGCAGCGCATTGCCGTGCTCATCGTGCGGCAGGATGTCGTACATCGCATCCCATGAGCCGATGTCATTCCAGTAGCAGGTCAGCGGCACCATGCGCACCATCTGCGAGCGCTCCGCGATCGCGTAGTCGATCGAGATCTCCGGCATATCCGCAAAATGCGCCACCGCACTGTCGTAGCCCTGCGCGAGGATAGCCGCAATCTCCGGCTGGTACTTCGCGATCTCGCCCTTCATGAAATCAATCGTGAAGGCGAACATGCCCGAATTCCAGTAGTAATTGCCCGCCGCGACATAGCGCTCTGCTGTCGCGAGGTCCGGCTTCTCCTTGAACGACTCGACGACAAAAGCAGCACCGTCCAGCTCGCCCGCCTCGATATAGCCATAGCCCGTCTCCGGTGACTTCGCCGGGATGCCAAACGTCACGAGGCTGCCCGCGCCCTGCTGCGCGACCTCCGCCGCACGCTCAATGCAGGCCGTGAACACATCCTGCGGCCGGATCACATGGTCCGCCGCCGCCACCACAAGAGGCTCCCGCCCCTCACAGCCGAGCTTCTCCTCGCAGAACTGCACCGCCAGCCCAATCGCCGGCGCCGTGTTGCGCGCCACCGGCTCGAGGATGATGTGCGCCCCCTCCGCCTGGCACTCCGCCAGCTCATTCTCCACATGGTAGAGATAGCGCTGATTCGTCACCACCAGGATATCCTCCGGTGCCACAAAATCCAAGAACCGCTCCACCGTGTGCACCAGCAGCGACTTATCATCCTCCAGCTTCAGGAACTGCTTCGGATACGACTTGCGTGACAGCGGAAAAAGCCTTGAGCCGCCGCCACCGGCTAAGATTATGATTTTCATACTTTGTACTCCCTCTATTTGATAATAGCTACTATAAAACAGGCATAAATCGCTTCTCAAAATTGCTAAAAAAATATATTAGCCCGCATCTACAAATCAAGCTCTTAATCCATCCATGATTCCTCTAAGAATAGCCATCCCCCATCTAAATCTAAACTTCATTAATTGAAAAATTGCTCGACATATATGATAAACAGCTAACCTTCGTACCTCTTGTGGATAAAAATCTCGTAGAAAAATCATCATACTACGCATAAAATGATAATGCATAAATGCTGATCCCTGCTTTTTAGTAGATACAGATTCTTTGTGATAAAATACACTATCGGCAGCAATCGCAATTTCATAACCATTTCGTCTAGCTCGTTCCGTATAATTTCCCTCTTCAAAGTATAGAAACTGTCGCTCATTCATTAATCCAACTGTTTCGACGAAAGAACGTTTTAATAAAAAAGATGCGCCACAGTATGTATAACATTTTGAAACATCTATATTTTTTAACTCTGTTACTGGAATTCCTGCGCCAAGTATTGGCGTATCCATAATAGACAGATCAAATCCAGCTCCTATCTTTTGAATCGTATCTGGTTGATAATAACTGTATGCTATTGAACCAACAATTCCTATTGATTTATCTGTTTCCGCTTTTTTTATTAATGCTTGTAACGTATCTTTACGAACAATCGTATCATTATTTAAAATCCAAAGATATTTACATGTTTCATCTTTTAAAGCATAACGTATCCCAGCATTATTACCAGCAGAAAATCCAATATTTTTTTTATTTTTTATGATAGTAATTGGGCTTCTATTCTCTTGAGTATATTCTTCTTTATTCTCATCCTGTTTCACGCATTTGTATGATAGTGTAATTTTATTATATGCATCTTCATAATTTAGGTGTTCTGGAATATAACACCCACTTATTTTTCCGGTTATCCAACTACGAATATATTCTACTGACTTATCCGTAGAATTATTATCACAAATTAGTATATGTGTATTCATCGGCAGTAAAAACAATAGACTCCTAACACACTCACACGTATTCTGCCAACCATTATAATTGAGCAAAACGATATAAGTTGCGCTCATATAACCTCTCCTTTATTTACAGATTTCCCTACACACATATATAATTTAGTCGCTTCAAATATAACAACTGCAAAAATACGAAAAGCAAATATTCTACCTGAACCCACGACCAATCCTGATAGAAGTATCATGATTAAAATAAATTTATAATCATACAGTACATCTTTCTCCACAGGACAAGTAACTATCTTATACCAAAACAATATACCTAAAATGCCAAAATCGGCTAACATAGTAAATGTACTATCATGAGCAGTAATTGCACCTATACCAAAGCCAATAAGGGGACGATCCGAACAATAAGAAGCAACATCAAAAACGCTGACGAGTCTAGCAAGACTTGAGTCGTAAAACGAAATCGCTGCCAAACCAGTAGGCGATAGTAAATAATCTAACACCTCCATTGTTTGCTGCAATCTTGCATTCAGATAACTTGTATCATCAAACACGGAATAGGCTATAATCAGCACCCCAACGATAGCGCCTATTGCTACTATTCCCTTTTTTATATTTATTTTACGAGAAAAAGAAAATTTATTCTTTACGAACAGATAATACATCAGTACAAGTATTACAAACACGTACCAAACAGCAGAAAATCCACCAGAAAGAAGCATCAGAATCATACAGATACATAGTTCGACTTTTATACTTCGTACAGGTATCTCTACTGTTCCATTATTATTAAGATAAATTTTTATTAATATTATTCCTATGACTGCAACAAAAAAAATTTGTTGTACAAACTGGGAGGGTTCTGCCTGAAATCCTAATAGCATATAAAAAGAGCCACGCAATCCTGGCGTAGAATAATAATTCGAAGGTAAATCACCCAGTAATGCTCTCATCATCGTATGGGGTAATTCTGGCATCTGTAATATATTTCGGATTACAAACTCCGTCACTCCATAATAGATAAGTATTCTTCCTCCTGTATAGATATTCTTTACTGCCTCTAGTAATTGTTCTCTCGTCAAATAAAATTTTACAACATAAAGGGAAAGTAGCATCATAAATACAGACGCTAAGTGTTTTATACCCTCGCTAAAAAAATACTCGAGTCTTCCTGGCTGGATTGTTCCCTGTACATATCCATCCCATTCTGTAATATCAAATATTCCCTCACGATCATACGGAACTAATACTTCGTACGAAATCCCACTAAAAAGTATAGCGCCTAATGCGACACACAACAGAGTATAATTCGTATTAACTTTTTTACTAACATACAGAATATATACAGATAAAATTAATAATACTAATCGCGTAACTGAGGCACAATTAATAAAATGTGAACCGATAATAAATGTACCCCTATCAAAGACAATATCAAGGATACATGTAAATACTAGTATATTAACATATAGTGTCTTTACTGTTTTTGATTTACAAATTATCCTTAGTAAGATAATAAGATAGATTCCTGAAAAAATAGTCATTTTTTCCTCGCATCATATACCTGTGTTATTAATTCATCGTATGCCTTTGCAATCTTGAGAGCTGCATAATTCCTATTATATATCGCACTTATTCTATCAATACGTTCTTGATCATAATTTATAATTCCTTTTAAAATAAGCTTGATTTTTTCGGCCAATTTATCGACATTATCGGCCGGATCATAATACTCTAATAAATCCTGTGTAACTTCTCCTAGCGATGTTTCTCTTGAGGTTAACACTGGCACACCATGCATTGCTGCTTCAATCGGTGTTCTACCAAATCCTTCAAATCTTGATGTATTGACAAAAATTCTAGCATTTGTCATCAAATCATTTAATTTACTTTGACTTAAATCTTGATAAAAGAAAACTCTTTTATTCAGGTTCTTATCTTTAACATAATTTTTACATTTCTCAAGGCAATCACCTGTACCAACCAAGACTAAATCTTCGACGATTTCATTAGCTATTTTATTATATGCTTTCAATAATGTTATTTGGTTTTTTTCTTTCTTAAACGTATTAACATTTAAGATATACGTATTCTTACTGTCATCTTCTTTACCTTTATCAATAATAACAGGATTGTATATAACCTTAGTTTTTCCCTTTGCGTGTGGTGCCCAGCGATACAATTCCTCTTTTACAAAATTCGATATAGTAATAATACAATCAATTTTTTCTACTTTTGATTTCATCCACTTGTCTCTAATACGATTTCTTATCGAATTTTGGCATAAAAAATCTAAATCATGCAATACCGCAATATATGGGATGTCGTCTGGTATACCTCCATAAGTGTTAAACTTAGTTGAAAGAAGTACATCCATATTATCTTGTCTTACATGTTCTATTAGTGCTCTATTTTGCAGAAAAACTTCCTTCAAATAAGCCATCTTAGTACTATAATCCAGAGTAATAATATGGCATTTATCTAAATACTGCTTAGCTGCTTCACTTACTTCTGGTCGTGTATAAACAAATATATCATATTTATTCATTTTTGTTAATTCATTTACAACCTGACAAGTAAATAATCCAATTCCACTAAACTTAAGGATATTTGCATGATGCATATATGTTATATCTATTCCTAATTTCATCACTATATTCTCCTACACTACCTTTTAAAATTAGGCCCTTTAACTTTCTCATAAAAAATATATTTTACATATTAAAGCATATACTTATGTCTCGATTTCTTTTAGTAGTTCACAAGCCTCATTCTGCCATTGAAAATTTTTTATTCTTTGTACCCCTAAGGCAATGTACTTTTTCCTTTTTTCTGGATTATTAACGAAGTCTTCTATATCGGACTTCAGTTTATTCTCATCATATGGATTACAATAAAGAGCTGCTTCTCCGCAAGCTTCTGGAAGTGATGCAGAATTAGACACAATAACAGGACAACCGAAATACATTGCTTCCAACGGAGGTATTCCAAATCCTTCATATAAAGAGGGGTATACAAACCCCTTAGCATGCCGATACAAGGAAACTAGTTCTTGGTCACTGACATAGCCAACATAATGGACATTGGCTAAAGTCTTTTTTACTTTGCCATTAAACACCTTCGCATTCGATCCACCTGCAATCACAAAATTGATATCTGGCAACTGTTCAGCAGTGTCCAATACCAGTTTGAAATTCTTGGTGGGATTCTGACTACTCACCGCCAGCACATAAGCCTTCGGTATCTTCGCCAATATCCTGTCATCTGGCTGAATATCTTTAAGATGCTCTACCCCATTATAAGTAACATGGATTTTCCCTTTTGGAATGCCGAAATGCTTATTCAGTTCATTCCTCGAAAATTTTGATACAGTAAAAATAGTCTTCAAACGCTTGCCAAGCACGGTATACATGATACGATACCACAAACGAAATTTCCAAGAATAGGCAGACGGAAATGCAGCTATCGCTGCATCATGTATTGTCACGGCTTGATCCTTTTTGATTAGTGGCGCACAGTTGCAGAAGTTCAGGAGATAACCAGCTTTAGCATAGTATGGAAGTTCTATCTGCTCCCATAGATGGCCGGTCAGATGACCGCAAACCTTGAATTGGATACGCTTGCACGGCAAAGTATCGATGACATTCTTCGGAGCGAGAATCGTATATTCATTTTGATCTGAAGTTCTTTCCTGCAACAATTGATCAAGTGCCAGTGTCATCTCATGCGCATAGCGCTGGACGCCGGTAATCCGTTGTGTCAGGAAACGACCGTTGATATAATACTTCATCGTACTCCTCTTCCATCATACTCGCTGGTGAATATACTCTTCCATGTTCTGTCTGAACCTCTCAATACTAAACATCTCTGCATTCTTCCTGCACTTCGCTGAGGTGATGCCTTCTTTGGTATCGAAGTCATGCACGGCCTTGATGATGCTCTCGATGGTCTGCTCTTTGAAGAAGCAGCCGGTCTCGCCGTCTTTGACGGTCTCGAGGGCACCGCCTTTGCCATAGGCGATGACAGGTGTACCGCAGGCCTGTGCTTCGACGGGGGTGATGCCGAAGTCTTCTTCGGCGGCGAATACGAAAGCTTTGGCATGCTGCATCTTGTCCTTGAGCACTTCGAAAGGTTGGTAGCCCATCATCGTGATGTTGGCCTTGGCGATTGCTTTCGTCTTCTCGAAGTCGGGACCGTCGCCGATGACGATGAGCTGTTTGTCGGGCATCTCGTTAAAGGCTTCGATAATCAGCTTGACTTTCTTGTAGGGCACCATGCGCGAGGCGGTCAGGTAGTAGTCCTGTTTGTCCCCACAGCAGGTAAAGGCATCGACATCGACTGGCGGGTAGATGACGTCGGCTTCGCGGCCATAGACTTTCTTGATGCGACGCGCGATGAAGCGGCTGTTAGCGATGAAGTAGTCAACGCCGTTGGCCGTGCGCGTATCCCAAATACGCATGTAGTGCAGGATGAGCTTGGCGATGGCCCCCTTGAGGCCGTGGTCAAGACCGGACTCGCGCAGGTATTGGTGCGTGAGGTCCCAAGCGTAGCGTATCGGGCTGTGCACGTAGGAGATGTGAATCTGGTTTGGTCCCGTCAGGATGCCCTTGGCGACGCAGTGGGAGCTCGAGATGACGAGGTCGTAGTTGGTGACGTCGAGCTGCTCGATGGCAATCGGCATGAAGGGCAGATAGCTGCGGTAATGCTTCTTTGCCCCTGGGAGCTTCTGGATGAAGCTTGTATGGGTCTCTTTGTTCTGGATGAAGCCGCGCTGGTCTTCGGGCAAGAAGTCGACGAGCGCGAACAAGTCGGCATCGGGGAAGATGTTGAGAATCTGCTCGACGACGCGCTCGGCTCCGGCGTAGACGACGAGCCAGTCACAGACAATGGCTACTTTCATTCGGACACCTCCCCCTTAGGCTTCGCGTTTGTACATGACGAGGCTGTAGCCAAAGGCGATGATGCAGCCGAGGACGAAACCGACAGCGGCGATAAGTTTCTTGCGCGGAGCGCTGGGATTCTTGGGCAGGTTGGCTTCATCAATGACCTGAATATCCATGGATTCCATGGCTTCCTGGATCTTGTTCTGCTCGCACTGCTGAACGAGGTTGGTGTAGATGGTCTTCTTGATCTCGGCGTCGCTCTTGAGCTGGAGGTAGGTGACCATGTCATCGGGGTATTTGTCGATATCCTGCTCGATCTCGGCTTTCTTGGCGCGGACGGCGTCTTCGCTGGCCTTGGCGGCGCTGATGGAGGCTTCGGCTACGGCCTGGTTCTTGACGAGTTCCATCTGGGCGGAGTTGAGACTGGCGGCGCTGGAGTCGACGACGGCGCTGACTTCACGGGCGAGGTCGCTCTGGAGCTGGTTGAGCTGCTGCTGGGCGGCGATGACGGTCGGGTTGTTGTCGGTGTATTTCTGACGCAGGCCGACGAGCTCGACTTCCTTGGCGACAATCTGGCCGCGAATGCTCTGGACGGTGCCGTTGTCGTTGATGTTATAGGCCTTGGCACCGGACTTCTGCTGGCCGAGCTTGTTCGTCGCAACGTCGTACTGGGCCTGAGCGGCTTTCTGCTGGCTCTGGAGGTCGGCGATGGATTTGTCGTAGGCGGAGACCTGGGAGATGGCCTGCTTCAGCTGGTCGTCGGGGCTGTAGAGCTTGTGCTCGCGCGAGAAGTCGGCGAATTTCTGGGCGGCGTCGTCGGAGTCTTTCTTGGCCTCTTCGATGCGGCCGTTGAGGAACTGGACGAGCAGGCTCTGGGTCTGCTGGCTGTTATCGGTCTGCATCTTGAGGAAGTTATCGACGACTTCCTGTGAGATCTGCTGGGCCTCTTCTGGCGTCTTGCCCTTGGCGGTGACGGTGATGAGGTTCGTGCCCTTGGTATTCTTGATGTCGAGGTTTGCCTTGGCAAAGGCTGCGGCGTCAGGCTTCTTGTCGGGGTCTTTGCCCTCGTAGAGCTCGTCGATGATCGGGTCGAGGACGGTGCGGGACTTCATGAGCTCCATGTAGTTATTGGTGGGACTCACGGTGCTGCTGCCCGTCGCAGCAGCAAGCATGGCTGCGCCCAGCTCTGCCTTGGCGCTGCGCGTCTGCACGAGGGTCGTCGACTCGTACTGCTTTGGCAGGACAAAGGCGGTGATGGTCGCGATGGCCGTGCAGCCGACGATGATGCCGCCGATGACCATCTTGTGGGCTTTCGTGACCTGCCAGAGCTTGCCGAGGTCAATGCTTTCTTCTTTCTCTAAATCCAAGGGATACACTCCTTTTCATACGGTATCGGATAATCGGATGGCTTATGATTTCAATAGGCACCTTTGCCGAAGGCGACGGCCCTGACGGTCTTGAACAGGTACATAAGGTCGATCCAGACGGACCAGTTGCGGACGTACCAGGTGTCCATGGCGACGCGCTCTTCGTAGGTGGTGTCGCTGCGGCCGCTGGCCTGCCACATGCCGGTGATGCCGGGCAGGACCATGCTGTACTCGCGGAAGTAGTCGCCGTAGCGCTCGATTTCTTTGGTGACAATCGGGCGCGGGCCGACGAGGCTCATGTCGCCGCGGATGACATTCCAGAGCTGCGGCAGCTCGTCGAGGCTGGTCTTACGCAGGAAGGCGCCGAGCTTGGTGACACGCGGGTCGTGCTCGAGCTTGAAATTCTCCTCCCACTCTTTGCGGGCCTCGGGGTTTTCTTTGAGGTATTTCTCGAGGGCTTCCTGTGCGTTCGGAATCATGGTCTGGAACTTGTAGCACGGGAAGAGCACGCCATGCTTGCCGACGCGCTGATGCGCGAAGATGATATGGCCTTTGTTGCTGATGGCGACCATGATGGTCAATGTGATGAGAATCGGCGAAATCAGGATGCTGCCGATGGTCGTGCAGATGAGGTCAAAGACGCGCTTGATGATGCGGTTGCGACGGCGCGCGAGGTTGTTCCGCATGTGGAGCATGAGGACTTCTTCGCTGAAGAGCACTTCTGCCTCAGCGCCGATCATCGGGGTGCCGATGAGGTCGGGCGCAAAGGAGATGTCGCGCACGTAGGGCTGTATCTTGGAGATGAGCTCCTGGAGCTGGTCGCGGTGCATGCCCGGCGCGGTGATGATGACGTTCTGGACGCCGGAATCGCGGATGATGGACTCGGCGTCGGCGACTTTGCCGTAGAGCAGGAAGCGCGAGGCGACTTTCTCGGAGAGCGGGTCGTCGTCGATGAGGCCGACGATGTCGTAGCGGTAGCCGAGGTCATTCCGGTAATAGCGCAGGACGCGCTCGGCCGTCTTGCCCGCGCCAACGAGGATGACAGGCTCGTAGAAGAGGTGGCACTTCTTGATGAATTTCTTGGCGGCGTAGCGAATCAGGTAGAGATTCGGCACCAAGAGGACGATGAAGAGGCCGACGAAGAGGCGCGAGGTCAGCAGGCTCGAGGCGGAAAAATAAATAACAATGAGACAGGCCATGAAGCCGTAGAGCACGGCGAAGAAGACGTCGCGCGATGAGTCAAGGATGGAGTGCATCTGCCGGTAGGCATGGGCCTGTCCGAGGAACAGGATGAAGATCAGCGGGATCCAGAGGTAGATGTACTGTGGCGCGATGGCATAGGGCGCGATGTGCCGGTCGATCAGGTGATGGAGACCAAGGGCCTCCTGCTCGGCCAGCAGGATGGCAACGTAGTCGAGCAGGATGAATAGGACCGGGTAGAGATAGCGGGCGTAGCGCGCGCTGCGGACCCTCGTCCTGTTTGCCAGGCGAATCATTTTTTCCAATTGTGATATTCCCCCAATATCATAATCATAAGGTCATTTCCCAACCATCAGTCGGTCAGGTTCTTGTAGAGCGCCCAGGCGTTGACGTATGGCAGGACGTCGGTGTCGAACTTGATGCCGTTGGAGCGTGGGACGTAGATGATGTCGCCGTCTTCGATCTCGACGTTCTGGGTGAGGTCGTGCTTGACGGTGTAGGCTTTCATGTTGAGGGTGCGGTAGTACATGGTACCGTCGACGACGCGCATGATCTGGATGCGGGTGCTGCGGCCCTTGCGTGCCCAGCCGCCCGCGGTGGCGAGTGCGGCGTAGGCGTTCATGTTGTCGATGGCCATGTCCTGGACGCCGGGCTTGTTGACCTCGCCCATGACGTAGACTTTGCGTGGGCCGTAGCTCGTGATGACGAGCGAGAGGTCCGGGATGCGCAGGTACTGGGTCAGGGAGTCCATGAGGACAGCCTTGGCCTCGTCGAGCGTCAGGCCCTCCATCTTGACGCTGCCGACGTACGGCAGCTGGACGTAGCCGTCGAGGCCGACGGTGATCTTGTCGATGCCGATGCCATCGGGGAAGCCGACGGCGAGGATGCTCAGCGTGTCACCGCGGAACAGGCGGTAGCTCGGCGAGACGGTCGTATGGCGCAGGGAGGCGGTCTTGAACATCTCCTTGGACTCGACGTAGCGGGCTGCGGTGTCATCGTCATCTGCGGCGGACGGAGCGGACTGGGCGCTCAGGGCCGCTACGGTATCGGTATGCACGGCGGAGCCGACTGCTGCTTGCGTGCGGGAGACGGAAGCGGTCGGTGCGGCGAGCGTGCCCGTGGCCGTCTGGGCCGCGATGTCGGTGGCCGTAGGCGCAGCAAAGACGGCGCTGCCTGAGAGCAGGAAGGCCGTGATGGTGAGAGCCGGAAGGCTGTACTTCATAAGATAAAACCCCTCGTTTTCTGTATTTGCGTATGGAATAGTCGAATATACGCTACTAGAATACCACCTTTTCTAGGAAAAGACAAGGTTTAGAGGCAGATTAGCAGGCTGTGGCGCGCGGTATGATTTGATAGAATGGCAAATACCTGATATAATTATGGAAGTCATTGTTTGCTATGCTGTTGTTATTCTTGATTTTATTTTCACATTCTTTTTGAAAAGGGAGATTTTCACTTATGTTACTCAATCGCAAATCGGTAGAACTCCTGGCTCCGGCTGGCACTTGGGATGCGCTGGTGGCGGGCGTGGAGTCGGGTGCGGATGCTGTCTATCTCGGCGGCAAGCACTTCAACATGCGCATGCATGAGGGTGAGTTCAACTTCGACGATGCCACGCTTAAGAAGGCCATTGACTACGCGCACGAGCACGGGGTGCGCCTCTATGTGACGCTCAACAACCTCATCAGCAACGAGGAGATCCCGGCGCTGCGCGAGTACCTCGCCTATCTCAACGAGATCCGCCCGGACGCGCTGCTCGTGCAGGATTTTGCGGTGCTCGAGCTCGTGCACGAGATGGGCATCACGATCCCGCTGCACACGTCGGTCATGATGAACACGCACAATGAGCACGCGATCGAGAAGCTCAAGGAGTACGGCATCACGCGCATCGTCGTGGGCCGCGAGATGACGCTGTCGGAGCTCAGCCTGTTCCGCGAGCGCACGGGCATCGAGGTCGAATACTTCATGCACGGCGATATGTGCATCAGCGAGTCGGGCCAGTGCATCCATTCGGGCGTGCTGTTCGGCCAGAGCGGCAACCGCGGCCGCTGCCTCAAGCCGTGCCGCTGGGCCTACCAGCTCATCGACGAGAAGACGGGCGAAGTGCTCGACGAGGACGGCCCGGGCGCCTACAAGCTCGCGCTCAAGGACATGTGCATGTACCGCGCGATCCCGCAGCTCATCCAGGCAGGCGTCTTCTCCTTCAAGATTGAGGGCCGCATGCGCCCGGCGGGCTTCATCCGCCGCATCGTCTCGACGTACCGCAAGGCGATCGACGCCTACATCGCGGACCCGAACGGCTACACGACGGACGAAGAAGGCTGGAAGAACCTCTACGACAACCGCGCGCGCGACTTCACGACGACGTTTGCGTTCGGCCAGCCGGGCAAGAAGGACATCGGCTTCACGGGCGAGCGCGAGCCGCGCTTCTTCAGCCATGCGGTCAAGGAAGCGGGCTTCCAGGATGAAGTGCTGCGCCAGGAGCGCGATATCGAGAAGGAGAATAAGCCACATCGTACGCTCAGCGTGCGCGTCAATACGGTCGAGTCGGCCAAGGCGGCCATCGACAACGGTGCTGACACGGTCTATGTCGGCGGCGAGGCGTTCCGCCCGCTGCGCCCGTGGAAGCTCGGCGACTATGCAGAGATTCTCGCCTATGCGAAGGGCAAGGCGCGCGTCGTCGTCAATACGCCGCGCACGACGATGCGCCGCGAGTGCGGGGAGCTCGAGCAGTTCTTCACGGCGCTCAAGGACATCAAGCCGGATGGCCTGATGGTCAGCAACCTCGGCTCACTCAAGCTCGCGAAAGCGATCACGGAGTTGCCGGTGCAGGCGGATGTATCGTTTAACCTCTTCAACCAGCTCGCGGCGAAGTTCTTGCAGGAGAACGGCCTTACGATGGCGACGACGTCGTACGAGCTGTCGTTTGAGCAGCTGCGCGAGATCGTGGAGAGCGCGGAACTGCCGCTCGAGACGGTCGTGCACGGCTCGTATGAGTCGATGATCTGCGACCACGACTTCCCGGCGATGAGCCTGCCGGAGTTCAACGAGCTCGACAATCCGGAGGTGCTCGACCGCCACTATGCGCTCTTAGACACGGCTGGTGAGAAGCACGCAATCCGCATCGACCAGTACGGCCGCAACCACCTCTACTTCGCCAAGGACCTCTGCCTCTACCCCTATCTCGCGAAGTTCAACGGACTGGCCTCGTACCGCATCGAGGCGCAGGACTATACGCCGGAGCTCACGGGCCGCGTGACGAAGCTCTACCGCGAGGCGCTCGATGCGCTCGCAGCTAGCAAGTCGCAGGAAGAAGCGTTTGACCATGCGGCGTTTGAGCAGGTGCAGAAGATGAGCCCGCGCGCATGGGGCATCGGGACGTACCGGTTCCGCCAGAGCAGGAACTCCATTTGAGTACTCCATTGAGTTTCTTCCATAATATATCACTGTGACGTTTCGCACAGTTGCTTTATCGCATATCTCTTAGGAGGGATTAGCTTGGCTGAAAGAACATATATCGGCCCTGAGGCCATCATCGAGAAGAAGAAGAAGTACATCATGCCGTGCCTCGGCCATTTCTACAAGGAGCCGCGCGAGTTCGTCCGTGGCTCGATGCAGTACCTCTACGACAGTGAGGGGCGCAAGTACCTCGACTGCTTCGCGGGTGTGTCGGTCATGAACTGCGGCCACTGCAACCCGGAGATCACGAAGAAGGTCCAGGAGCAGGTCGGCACGCTGCAGCACGTCTGCAACATCTACCTGACGGAGAATTTCGTGAACCTCGCGGAACGTCTCGCACAGGTCACGCCGGGCAAGCTGCAGAAATCGTTCTTCTGCTCGACGGGCTCGGAGGCGACGGAGGGCGCACTGCTGCTCGCCTCCATCTACACAGGCAGCAGCGAGATCATCGCGCTGCGCAATGGCCTGCACGGCCGCACGAAGCTCGGCATGAGCGTGACGGGCATCCAGATGTGGCGCACGGACCCGGAGCCTGTAGGCGGCATCCACTTCGCGCCGAATCCGTACTGCTACCGCTGCCCGCTCGGCAAGAATCGCGAATCGTGTGATCTCGCCTGCGCGAACATGATCGAGGACGTCATCCAGACATCGACGGCGGGCCATCCGGGCGCGTTCATCGCGGAGACGATCCAGGGCAATGCGGGCATCGTCGTGCCGCCGAAGGGGTACTTCCAGCGCGTCAAGGAAATCCTTGCGGCGCACGGCACGCTGCTCGTCATCGACGAGGTGCAGACGGGCTTCGCGCGCACGGGCAAGCTGTTTGCCATCGAGCACTTCGGCGTGACGCCGGACATCATGGCGATGGCCAAGGCGCTCGGCAACGGCGCGCCGATCTCGGCCTTCATCTCGACGGCGGAGATTGCCGACACCTACACACGTCCGGGCGCTTCGACGCTCGGCGGCAACCCCGTCTCGACGGCCGCAGGCCTCGCCGTGCTCGACTACATCGAGAAGCATGACCTCTGCAAGAATGCCGAGGAGCGCGGCGAGCAGCTGCGCGCCGGCCTGCGCGAGATCCAGAAGAAGCACCCGATCATCGGCGACATCCGCGGCCTCGGCCTCATGACCGGCGCCGAGTTCGTCCACGCCGACAAGAGCCCCGCCGCCGCCGAGCTCGACGACGTCCTCGAGACCCTCAAGGACCGCGGCTTCATCATCGGCAAGAACGGCATCGCCCGCAACGTCATGGCCTTCCAGCCGCCGCTCGTCATCACGGCAGAAGACATCGACAACGTGCTCAACGCGCTCGAGATGGTGCTGACGGAGAAGAAGCTCTGATTGCTGTCGGCGCCAGGTCAGTTGCTCAATTGCATAGATAGCAAAAAGGAGATGCAAATTGCATCTCCTTTTTAGGTGAACAAAATCTCCGGCACGCGGGCAAATTTGACAGTTTCGCGAAAATCATGTAAAATTTTCTTGTATAACTATGACATTGACTATGACATGATTTTATTTTGGAGGGACCTACATGAAAAAATCAGCACTGTTGACGGCGGCACTGCTCCTCGTCAGTTCTTCCTATGCGATGGCAGCTCCGATCAACCAGATGGCCAATCATGAGACGGCTATCGGTGTTGGCACGAAGGAGAGCTACATCGAGCACAAAGTAACGAACAAGGCAACGGCTGGCTTCCAGTATGCCGACCGCGATGAGAAGGGCGACCACAAGGACGCCTATCTGCAGTATGATATCATCGGCTCCGAGCTCAAGGTCATCGGCGGCTACCGCTGGAACCTGCCGAACGACAAGGACAACGCCTTTGCGGGCGTCGCCGTGAGCACGCCGAAGGTCCTGGGCTTCGACGCCTATGCCTCCTATGTTGCAGGCAAGGACTTCAATGAGACGCAGGTCGGCGTCAACAAGAACCTGCTGCTCAATGTGGACCTCAATGTCAACTACCACAACTTCAAGCCGGATGAAGGCAGCCGCGAGAACGGCGTCGGCGTCGGCGTGTCCGTCAAGTTCTGATATCCGACACGCATGACGTGCAAAAATGCATAAAAAAAGAAAGCCCGCAGTACTGCGGGTTTTCTCATATATGCGAGCTTACTCTGCATCAAAGAGCGGCAGCGGCTCGAGGAAGATGATGTCGTCGCGCTTGGCGGCATTGCCCTCGGCGAGCACGCAGGCCTGGCCGATGACCTTGCCGCCGGCCTTCTCAGTGAGTTCCACGAGCGCCTTCATCGAGCCGCCCGTGCTGATGACATCGTCGAGCAGCAGGACGTTCTTGCCCTTGATGCGCTCGATGTCCGTGCCGTCGAGGCAGAGCTTCTGCGTACCCTTCGTCGTGATCGAGACATCGTCGACCCAGAGCGCGTTCTCCATGTACGCCTTGACCGACTTGCGTGCAACGATGTAGCGGTCCATGCCGAGTGCACGGGCGAGCTCCTCCGCGAGCGGGATGCCCTTCGTCTCCGCCGTCAGCACGTAATCCGTCTCGGGCGGCACCTTCTTCGCGAGCTCCCGCGCACAGGCGTCCGTGAGCTCCACATCGCCGAGCATGACAAAGCCCGCGATGGCCAGCTTGTCCGTGACATTGAGGATGGGCAGGTTGCGCGTGCAGCCTGCAATGTGTAACGTATAATATCGATCTGCCATTTGAGCACCTCTTCATTGTATGTATTACCATCTTCTTATTATACTATGAGATGGTGCATGCGCGCAAACGCGTTCAAGCGGATTGGCCCACAAAAAATGGCGGTTTTATGAAGATTTATCGAAAGCACCGTAAAACCCCGTCCTTTAGGGCTGGGGATATAAGGCGCGT